>Ga0256914_1000006_pt1 | contig 262000 bp, 229 predicted proteins | sample HulkmetaG_FD_191571 | JGI IMG/M metagenome (GOLD analysis project Ga0256914, IMG submission 191571) | Hydrothermal chimney microbial communities from Main Endeavour vent field at the Juan de Fuca Ridge, Pacific Ocean - Hulk | ecosystem: Environmental > Aquatic > Marine > Hydrothermal vents ...
GATGAGATATGGATGGAGGGTCGCCCCCTGCGCGGGGGCGTGGATTGAAACAGATTCCGCATGGTCTGCACCTCCATCTGGAGCCTCGTCGCCCCCTGCGCGGGGGCGTGGATTGAAACCATTATCGAAGCCACGTTCGCCACAGTATTCATGTCGCCCCCTGCGCGGGGGCGTGGATTGAAACTGGAGTGTCATGGAGCAGGCCCCGCGGCTTTCCCGGTCGCCTCCTCCCAGTCTGGCCTGGGAAATGCTTTTTAGACAGCCGCCAACTCTGGCTTTGACACAGAGATTGGCTGCGCGATTTCGTCCAAGTTCTTGCCTACCCCAAATGCTACAACCACGTGCCCCCATCCATTTAGAATCAGCTCGGCTGACATAAAAAGGCCCAAGGACCAGAGAGAGGAATAGGGCCAGGCCAGGCTTATGAGAAATGCAATGGCGACCGATTCAAAGCCACTTGTCAACACGGTTCTCCAATCACTGAAGTCCTTTTTGTGCACCATGGCTATCACAATCCTGCAAGCACCTGTAGCAAAGATCACTACAGAAAGGAGAAAGATGAGGGCGTGTGAAGAAGCCACGGGATTACAAAGGGCCAAAAGGCCCCCCAACACATAAAGCCCGCCACCAACCAGATGGAGCATCCTGCTCTGTCTTTCGGTTTCTGCCTTCAAGGCCTCGACAACCTGTAACAGCCCCCCTGCCAGCATGAAAAGTGCAAAGAGCCTGATGGTTGAAAGAGAGGCAAGTGGTATTGCCAGAAGACCTATGGTTCCAACCAATATAAAAAAGAAACCCAACAGGAAATGCCATTGCCATCGCCTTTGGACGTATTGGAGCGGAAATCTATCTAGAATCCAGTCCCCTGAAAGTTTCATTTTCCGGGGTCTTATCTGCAATAAGCCTTTAATTTTCTTGGTAAGAAACATCTTTTGCCTCCCTTCCAAAGGGGCCACCAAACCCCCCTCAGCCTTGCAAGTGATTATTTTCTTATACAATTTCAATCAGTTAGCTTTTGCATATACAAAATAACCTGTAGCGGAAAGGAATACAAATATTTTTCTTCCTTGGGGATATTCCACTTAACAGACGGCCTCGAAAGGGGCCTATCGTGAAAGTACTATGAGAAACACCCCAGCCACCATAAGGCTTGCACCAAAGAGGCGGCTTGATAAATCTCTCTCCTTGAAAAAAAGACATCCCAGCAACACACCAAAAAGGACGCTTAGCCTCTTTATCGCTATCATGTAGGCAGCCGGCGCCAAACTGATTGCCCACATGTGCGTGATCACCATAAAGGTCTGTGAAAGGCCCACCCAAAAGACACCTTTGGGCCTTGCCCTGACGACCTGCCACGGGAAAACATGGAAAAACACTGACAGCACCAAAGTTGCGAATATCCCGTGTACGACAAAATAGAAACTGGCAAAAAAAACTGGATTGGAATGCAATATGGCAAGCTTTCCAAGCACAGACGTTACTGCATAGAGGAAGGCCACCAGTAACATCAAAACCGAGCCCCTTTCCCGTATTATTGCCCAAAATGGTGCCAACCAGCCTGCCTTGAGTTGCCTCAAATGAAGGCTATAGCTTCCTGCGACTATCAATACGATTCCCAGAATGCCTCTGAAACTCAACCTTTCATCTAGAACCATTGCTCCAGTGAGGATCATGAAAGCAGGAGTAAATGCCAAAAACGGGATAGAAAGGGAAAGGGGGGAAGAGCGCAAGGCATCCATGTAAAGAACGAGGGCCAACGTCTCCAAGGGAAGCAAGACTGCTACGGTTTTCCAAAACGTATGGTCGAGATCGGGCCATGTCTGCAAAAACAGCAGTGGGAGGAGGAAGAACACCGGACCGAAAACGCGCCCCACTGCCATCCTATAGGTACCAAGGGGTTGAAGATAGGCCTTTGTAAGGGCATCACTCGCTGCTGCCAAAAAGGCCGTAGCAAGGGCCAAAGGAAACCATGTCATGGACTCTATACCTTTTTCAGCAATTCTTGCTTACTCTCTAATGGCACATAAAGAAGGGTGTGTCTATGGGGAGAGCAGACAAGTCCATGAGACACGCAAAAAAGATATCTTCCCATTTTCAGCTCTCAACAATATTGAGCATGATCTTTGCGCAGGCCAAGGCGTCTGACAATGCTTCGTGGTGGTTTAGACTTATACCAAGCGCCCTACAGACATCTGGCAGTTTTGTAGGATATATACCCAATATCCTTCTGGCCAGTTTGACCGTGCATTTGAACTCCAACCTTGGCGGACTTATGCCATAATAGTTACAAGTCTCACACAAAACAGCCCTGTCGAATGCGGCATTGTGAGCTACCAAGAAATCTGCTTTATGAAAAAACGGCTCTAATTCTGGCCACAGCTCTTTAAATGAAGGGGCAGAGGCCACATGGTCCCAGGTAAGACCGTGAATGTGGGTAAATACAAACCATCTGTCTGGGGGCCTTATGAGATAGGCGTTTTTTCTTGTAATCTCACCATCTTCCACCCTGACAAGGCCCACGGCGCAGGCACTATGACGTTTATAGTTTGCTGTTTCGAAATCAATTGCTGAAAAAATCATATCTCACTGGAAAATAGAAAAAAATATTGGACAGTTTTCCCCTGGCTAAGACCATGATAGCACTTTCTTCCTGCCAGGAAATAGGAATTTAGGCCTGATCGCCAAAGACATCCCGTGCTAAAAATCCAACAGTTTCATGCGTGAAAAATATGGAAAGAGATTGCACTGTATGCCAATATACCCAAGGGAGGCCGAGACCAGGCGTGATTTCCATTCTGTTTCCTTGATGAAAGGCTACAGGACGAATATAATCCGCAGGATGAATTCAAAAGCACACAGAACAATTGCACGACCAATTTCTTTGCTGATGATCATCAATATATACCTTGCCAACCCCGGTCCACTGCTCGATCCATGAAGATCCACAATATATTTCGATTGACCTTATCGTCTCAAATCCTTGTCGGCGTAGCCACAGGCCTTTTTCTCGGTATTTTCTGGGGGGAAAAGATGGCCTCCATGAAGATATGGGGTGATGTATATATCAAGCTCTTGCAGGTCACTGTCTTGCCCTACATTGTTGTTTCCCTTACTGCAAGCCTAGGCCGGCTTTCATACCAACAGGCATCTGTAATGGCAAGAAGGCTTTCTCTCCTGCTCCTGTTCATTTGGACTCTAACCTTGGCGATAGTGCTACTTTCCATCTTTTCATTTCCCCATACCGAGACGGCTTCCTTCTTTTCCACATCCATGATCCCAGATAGCCCTGAGCCAGACTATATCTCCCTGTATATCCCGTTTAACCCCTTTTTCTCCTTGGCCGAAAACCTGGTGCCTGCCGTGGTAATCTTTTGCATAATGATGGGCACGGCCCTTATTGGACTGAGGGACAAAGAACTGGTCATTAAGCCGCTTGACGTAGTGGCAGAAGCCTTGGCCAAGATCACTGATTTCATAGTCAGGCTCACCCCCTTAGGGCTCTTGGCCATTGCTGCCGCTGCAGCTGGCACCATGCACATCGAAGATCTCAAACAGCTCCAGGTCTTCATATGGCTATACATTGCCCTAAGTATATATTGCACCGTCTGGGTATTACCTGGGTTCATAAGTACCTTCACCAATATCCCTTACAAAAGGATCTTCTTCTTTTTCAAAGATGCCCTGATCATGGCCTTTTTCACAGGAAGCCTCTTCGTGGTCCTTCCCATTATTACTCGCCATTGCCTCACTGTAATAAGGCGTTATGTAACCAGAGACGTAAACACGGGAAACGCAGTAGAGGTTATTGTGCCTGCCTCCTTCAATTTCCCAAGTACTGGGAAGTTACTTCTGCTGCTCTTCGTTCCATTTGCAGGTTGGATGACCAGCTCTGACATTGCCCCAAGTCAGTTTCTCGAGTTCTCTTCCCTGGGTTTCTTTACCTTCTTTGGCAATGTAAACGTTGCGATTCCATGGCTGTTGGACTTCTTTCGCATACCCGCAGACACCTTCAACATGTTTATGGTAAGCAGCATAATAACCTCCAGATTCGCAACGGCCACTGCAGCCATGTTCACAGTGTGCGTCGCACTTGTCGGGGCATGTGCCATGACTGGAAATACCAGGTTTTCTTGGACCAAGGCTGGCCGCTACCTCGCCATTACCTTTGCATCTTGCATTTTGCTCCTGGTGGCAGTTGGCACATTCTTCAAATACGCCGTGGACATAAGATATGAAAAGCGCGATGTGGCCATGGAAATGAAGCTCAAGCTAAAAGACGCAGTCAAGGCACAAGTCTTCGAGAAACCTCTGCCGCCTCTTCCGCTGCCTCCCGTCAACGTCCCCCTGATTCATGCCATCAGGAACAGGGGTTTCATAAGGGTCGGTTATCCCTCCCACCAGGCCATGCCCTTTTCTTATTTCAACCAATCCCACGAACTCGTGGGCCTATGTATAGACTTGGCATATCAACTCGCCCACGATCTGAATGTCAGGCTGGAGCTGGTACCTTTTCAAAACAAGAACATGGTAAAAGATCTGCGCTCAAACAAGATGGATATAATAATGACAGAAAAGGCCATTACTCCTGAGACAGCCTCTGTAATCAATTTCACTGTGCCTTTCATGTATGAAACAATGGCATTTATCGTCCCCGACTACAAAAGAAAGCTGTTCAAGAGCTATGACATTATCAAAAGGCAAAGGGTCAAGTTGGCGGTTCCGGACATACCTTACTACAAGGCAAAGATCCGTTCGTATTTCCCAAAGGCAGAGATAGTTCCCCTTAAATCCTTGGAGGCCTTCTTCTCAGACAGGATGGCAGGGGCGGATGCAATGGTTTACACGGCTGAAGCCGGGGCTTTTATGTGCTTAGTTCACCCCAGGTACACGGTGGTAGTGCCCAAAGGGCTGACCTTGAAAATTCCTTTGGGCTTTCCAGTCCGTATGGGTGGAGCAAGCTTTGTCAGATTCATGAATGCATGGATAGACTTGAAACAGCAGGATGGAACCATGAAAAGGCTCTTTGATTATTGGATCATGGGGAAAAATGCCAAACCAACCCGACCAAGATGGTGCATTGCTCGCAATGTGCTACACTGGATGAACTAAACTATGATAACACGAATCTTGATATATCTTATTTTGATAGCATCGTCTTGCTCAGTCCTTGGCTGCGACATGTCGGGCTTCAGTTCAGAGCCCGCCAGAAGGATCATCAAAAAGAGATGCTCTTCCTGCCACAGCACCAAAAGGATTTACAAGTCCAAAAGGAGCCCTGAGGAATGGCAAAAGATAATGGAGAGGATGATCCGCCATGGGGCTACACCCTCTCCCAAGGAACAACAACAGATTTTGGGCTACCTGAACCAGGACTATTCCTTGCCCAAACGACGGTAACCAAGGTCCTACCCAAAAGCCTCTGCCTTGATAACTAACTTGGCTCATGCACTCTTGCGCACTTCATCATATTTCTATCTCTTCCCATTCCACCCGTATCTCAGCCAGCATTTCCATTCCTTCCAAGAGGAGTTTTCCGGCATTTGTCAGCTTGTCCGACTTTATATACATGAGTTTTCGCATGGCTAGCACTGTTTCGTTGATTATCTCTTTTGCCAAGCCACAAGAGCGCTCGGTCTGCTTCCAATCTATTTTCCCGTTTACCTGGTTCTTTGCTGCCGCTTCCAATATCCTCAACATGTGAGGGCTGACATGAAGTTCTATGCCCTCTGGCACCACGGACATGGCCCTTTTGAACAGCTCGCCAGGTTCTGAGATCCTGCACAGATCTCCAGGAAGGATATCCACCAAACCTGACCCTGCAAGCCTATCTATGGCTGTGAGTATGTCTTCCCTTTTCATGCCAGACAAAAACTCACAGATCTGCTCAATAAACATGCCCCTCCAAAAGGGCATCACATCCATGACCCGCCTCTGCACACCATCCACCACTGGCAGCCTCTTGATATTGCATGCCATGCGGGCAAAGAGCCGACCTGATTTTGTAGGAAAGCCCTTGCCAACCAAGCCCTCTTTCTCAGACATGGCTAACCATTTGTCATCTGGAGAAAGATTTTCAACTCTAGTCGTGGTAATGGCCATTACTGCCATTGCAGACACAGAACCTAAGTGCTGGGCCTTTCTGTCCGTCAGCACAGCCTTGCCAAGACGCGTCAACTCATATAGCAACTGATCCGAATCGGAAATCATCGCATCCACTAGGCTGTAGGCCTCGAGAACCAGCAAGGACCTATGGGTATGGGATTTCGCCATTCCCTTTGATTCCATGTATTGCTTTACCATCTTGGCACTTGCTTGAATCTCTGGATTCTCCCGGGCCTTATCAGTAAGTTCTTGGATGGCCTCAAGTACTGCGAAATCACTCCTGTCTATACACACAGAAGGAGCAAACTCCACGGGTTTTACGAACAGTAGACGTGCGGCACTCTTCAAAGCCTCTCCAGCAGGCAGCAATTCCCCTTGTGCATCCAGTGCGCCTATGGCCTGCAGCTTCTGCCTTATTTCAGCGTCAGGGTTTTCCTTGAGCGATAACAGCAGCATCTCATCGTCCAGTACAGGAGATGGCGCAAGGCCCTTTATGAGGCTTGCCCTCAGTTGCTGCCCAGGGCCTGTAAGGGAATAGCCGTTTCCTTCAGGCAAGGAAAAGGTAAGAAGCCTCATTGCCTCCAGTTCCCATATCTCATCCCTGGAAAATGGGAGTAAAGACTTCACCCCTGGACCAGGAGGGCATTTCCTCAATCCTTCCATAAGGCTAGGGGTTAAAGAAATCTTGGGCATTGCTATGTCATATGCCTCAAGTATTGACTCGGCCACTGGCATGAGCCTGCCATCCTTGGCCATTCCCCTTGCCTCGAGCGGGGCCGCTATCTCTGGCTTTTTTCCTATATCTCCTTGGGCATTTCTGGCCACTTCGATCATGGATATGACCTCAGAACCTATGAACTTGAAATTGTCTGCCCATCCCTCGAAGTCGCCTGTGGCCACGGAGCATTCCCCTATGGCCTCATTGATCAGATGGCCTGCCTGGGTAAGGCTATAGCCTTCTTCTCCTTCCTCTATAAGCCCAGAAAGTATCAATTGTGCTAAATATTCGAGGTCTTCGTCGTTAAGCTCGTCTGCCACCTTCTCTAATTGCAAGCCCTGAGACCATTTATCCTTGAGCCTTTTCAAGAGCAAGGCGTGTCCCTTTGTTATGATCATTTGGAAATCCTCCTTTTTATCCCCTTCTTATGTCAAAAGAGAAATGCTTTGATTTGTGTGAGTTTGGTCATGCTGTTAGATGCAATCTGTAATGACAGATAAGCACTGTTCAGGAGATGTCCATACTCGGCACGAAAATCCTAAATATTTTGGATTGTGCAAATGGCCTTAAGGAGGCTTAAACTTGCAAGCTATTGGCCCATGTTGGCCTACCGCGAGTTCAGCATGTTTTTCGATAGATTAGAAGAGAAGACAGACTTAACCTGCTCCAGGGAAAAGAGCGCCGCCTTGAAAGACTGCTGCATCTCCAAAAGTTTGGGTATTAGCCAGGGCCTTGAAAGGATAGTCATGGTGAAACGGACAAAACTTATGTGTCCTGTCTCTGCAAGACAGGAAGTAATTGCTCCAGGTATGGATTGAAAAAGACTGTCTGCCACAGACTTGACTACATAGAGGGGCACGTCGCAAGATGAACAGGCACTTGCAATCCCGTATGCTTCCATGTCGACGATTTCAGCGCCAGTGGACCTATGAAGATCTGCCTTTTCAGAAGGTGTCTCCACAGCGGCGTCATGGGTGCAGAGCAGCCCTTGACGGAATTCCATACCCTGGGTTCTCAGCAGCCGGTTCAAGGCATCTTTTATAGGGGAATCGAGCTTAAGCTCGGAAGACCTGTGTATGACAGCCCTTGGCACGAAAAGATCCCCTGCCCTCAAACTCTCCACAAGTGATCCAGCCACTCCGAGATTGAGGACGAACAGCGGATCGCTTTTCAACAGAAAGTGCGTTGCTTGCCGTGAACGCTCCTGACCCTGACCACATACGACAACCATGGCAAGCAGGTTCTCGAATCTTTCTGCCTTGGCAGAAAATCCACCCTGAGGACTCCAACCCAACCGGCCAAAAAGGGCGTAGGCCTCCTGGGGCAGGGCGACGACAACACCTACCACGTGTTTCATAAGAGCCGGGCCAAAAAGGTCTTTAAGATTACTTGCTTACCTCTTTCTTCCTGTACTGGTAATATGCCTGCCTCATGGAGACATAAGGATCTATGGCCGTTTCCTTGAAGCTTTCGTATTCCCCCAAACGGAGAGAAACATCATTGACAGTTTCCCCGGCAGATTTGCCCATGATTTCCCAGAAGTTCATGAAGTAATTTGGAGGGTTCATGTATCCATCGGCAGCCAGACCTATACCGTCTCTGACCGTTGAAGGGCCGATAAAGGGAATCACCAGATACGGGCCGTTGCCGAGCCCGTATACCGCCAAGGTCTGACCAAAGTCTTCATTGCTTTTTTCCACTTTATAATTGTGATATGCGGCGTCCCTGAAGCCCAGATATCCGCTCGTAGTATTTATGATGAAACGCGCTATCTCTTTCCAAAAGCCTGCAAATTTGCCCTGAAGTAGACAATTTGCTGCCCTGACAGGTGTGTATACATTTGAAAAGAAATTTTTCAGGCCCCTGCGGGCTGGCTCTGGCAACACCTTATTGTACACCTTGCAAACAGGCTTTATTCCCCAGAAGTAGAGTTTGTCGTTGAAATGATAAAATACCCTGTTTATAGGCTCCAAAGGGTCGGAAAGATCTTCTGAAGTCTCTTGACCAGTCCATTCCTCCAAGTATGACTCGTCCTCGGTCATATTTAAGGAGTTCTCGTCAGATGGGGAAATAATTTGTTGTGGCTCTTGGCCAAAATCTGATTCTGCTGCATACAAACCATGAACCTGGTATGCAAAGAAAAAAAGCAAAGAGAAAACCAGCATGCGCAGCACAATATTTTTGATCATTTCATACCTCATTTACAAACGCATTCAGGAATAGTAAAAACACTGAATTCGAATTCATTTTTGTTCATGATATTATGATTACAGATTATGGGCAAGTGCCTTTTTCTGATGGCCCTTTCCCTAATTATCGGCCCTAATTTTGAAAAGGATTACAACTCAGAAATTTTTCAAATATACTATACAGTTGCATCCAGAAGGCGTGGAACAAAAACATGCTACGTATGGATAGATCCAATGGATGATGCTGCCCATGGAGGAGTTTGGCAAGTATGAAGGCATTAGTTACAGGCGCTACAGGCTTTGTGGGTTCAGCCGTAGCCCGCTCGCTCGTTCAAAAAAACTTCTCGGTCAGGGCGCTGGCCAGGCCGACATCTGATCTTTCCAATCTGGAAGGACTCGATGTGGAAATAGCATATGGCGATCTCACTGACCGAGAAAGCCTCATCCCTGCCCTAAAGGGCTGCCAAGTGCTCTTCCATGTTGCTGCAGATTACAGGCTTTGGGTTCCACGACCGGAAGAAATATACCGGAATAATGTGCAAGGCACCATCAATATTATGGAGGCTGCACTTCAAACAGGCGTGGAAAGGGTGGTGTACACGAGCAGTGTAGCCACCCTTGGCCTGAATCCAGACGGCAGTCCTGCTAATGAAGACACACCTGTAAGCCTTGACGACATGATAGGGCATTACAAGCGGTCAAAATTCCTTGCAGAAAAAGAAGTCAAGAGGCTAATAAGGGAAAAAGGCCTTGAGGCGGTCATAGTAAATCCGTCCACACCAGCAGGCCCCAGGGATATCAAGCCCACTCCCACAGGGCGAATGATCCTGGAAGCCGCCCAGGGCAAAATGCCTGCCTACGTGGATACAGGGCTGAATATCGTCCATGTTGACGATGTGGCCAAAGGCCACCTGCTGGCCCTGGAAAAGGGAGAGACAGGAGAACGCTACATATTGGGCGGCGAGAACATGAGCCTCAAAACCATCCTGGGAATCATAGCTGAGATAACAGATCAGCCCCCACCAAGGATAAATTTGCCACACAACCTCATCCTGCCCGTAGGCTATTTGGCAGAGGCCTGGGCCAAGATTTCTGGCAAAGAGCCCATGGTTACTGTAGATGGGATAAAGCTTGCCAAAAAGAAGATGTTCTTCTCCATAGAAAAGGCCAGGAAAGACCTTGGTTACACAGCACAGCCTGCCCACAAAGCACTTGAAGACGCAGTCCGTTGGTTTGGGTCCAAGGGCTTGATCTGAACCAGGGCTGAACACACATGAAAAGGACCGGATACATACTTTTTGTTGCAGGTCTCAGCGCCTTTGTTGCCATATTGCTCTATTATGGGATCGGCGATGTTTTCAAGGCCTTGAGGCTTGCAGGCTGGGGCCTTTTGCTGGTATCGGCATCCCATGCGGCACCCCTCATCCTCGATTCCATAGCTTGGCGCCTGTTGTTTCTGTGCAGCCCAAAGCCTCCATTTCCACTACTTACAAAGGCCCGCTGGGTAGGTGAATCCATAAACTCCCTGCTTCCTGCTGCCCAGGTGGGAGGGGATCTCGTAAGGGCCCGGATGCTTGCGGTAAAGGGCTATCCAGTTTCAGAGGCAGGAGCTAGTGTGTTTGTGGAAATCACAATAGCACTGGTCACCCAGCTTGTATTTGCCATAGTTGGAATTGCCCTCCTCCTGTACCTTGGCCAGAGGAGCCTTATCAAAGAAACAGCCTTTGCAGTGGCGTGCATGAGTATCCTTGCATTGCTCTTCATCATAGTCCAGAAAAAGGGATTTTGGGGCAAGCTCTTAAACTTCATGTCTGTGATTATCAGCAAGGACAAACTGGAAGGCTTCGCCATGGATGCAATGGCTCTGGACAAGGCCATATCAAACCTGTACAGCCACCGAGCGATTATAATTAAATCCTGTTTCTGGCGGCTTGTAGGTTGGTTTTCTGGGGCATTAGAGGTCTGGATAGCCCTCCACTTCATGGGGGCCAAAACTGGTGTCCTCGATGCCATTCTTCTCGAAAGCCTGGGGCAGGTAGTTAGAGGGGTGGCCTTCTTGGTGCCAGGTGCCTATGGAGTACAAGAGGGTGGCTTCGTCCTGCTAGGCAGCGTTGTAGGGCTTTCTCCAGAGTTATCCCTTGGAATGTCACTGGCCAAACGTTTCAGGGAGCTGTCCCTTGGTGTCCCTGGCCTGATCATGTGGCAAATTGATGAAGGCCGTCTTATTCTTAAAAAGAAAAAGGATAAATAGACATGAAAAAGATCCTTACTGCCGTATTGCTAAGTTGCTTTGTCATGCTCCAGGCTAGCCCTGGACTTGCTGAAGATGCCCGGGGTTCCAACGATGGAAACACCACGGCTGTCCAGGTGGTAGAAGGCCTACACCAACTTTTGCTCAAGGCCATGAAGACCGGCAAGGACACATCATGTCCTGAAAGGTTCAGGATGCTCCAAACCTATATACTGAAATCCTTTGATTTTCCTTTGATTTCCAGGATAGTTCTTGGCCGCTATTGGAGGAAGATGGATGAAAAAAAACGCCATGAATTCGTTGAGGCATTCTCCCGCATGACCATTGCAACCTATGCGGAACGCTTTGACTCATATTCTGGGGAATCCTTTAAAACCAAAGGTTCCTCTTTGGATCCCAGGGGGCATCTAAGGGTTGAAACAGTACTGGTGAAAAAGGATGGTGAACAGATCAGCCTGGACTATACCTGCAGAAATACAGGAGGCCACTGGAAGATAGTGAGCGTTTCTGCCAGAGGCGTAAACGATCTTTCACTCAAGAGGGCAGATTATTCCTCATTCCTCAAAAGGCATACCATTGACGAACTGATCGCAAAACTCAAGGATCAGGCCCAAAAATGTATACCCCCAAAGGGGTCAAAAAGGTGAACAAATTCAACCGCACAAAGGCGGTCTTTTTTGACTATGGCGGCACTCTGGATGCCCCAGGCATTGCTTGGAGAGACCATTTTTATCCCATATATCTCGAAGTTGGCATAGATGTCTCGCCCCAAAGATTCGCCAAGGCCTTTTATGCGGCAGATGATAGTCTTGTATCAGAAAATCCTGTGCACATGAACCTTTCCGAGGTTGTTCAAGAACAGGTAAAAAGGGTGTTGCACCATCTGGGGGCCTATGACCAATCCATGCACCAACAGATATCCCAAAGGTTTCTTCAGGATACCTTTTCTTATGTGGCCAAGATAAGGCCTGTACTGGAAAAACTGAAGGCCTACTTTCAAACAGGAATCATTTCCAACAACTATGGAAATCTTGAAAATATTTGCAGGGAATTGGGGATCTACGACTTAATGGATGTCTTGGTAGATTCAAATATCATTGGCTATACAAAGCCCCACGAGAGGATCTTTCACTCAGCTCTGACTGCCATTGGAGAGGATGCAGGGTCTTCTGTAATGGTTGGAGATTCCATGAAAAGGGACATAAGAGGCGCAGAGGCCGCAGGCATGGCTGCGATATGGCTCGTTCCTGCGCATGGCGGATCAACTCCCATTGAACCACATGGATCGGTCACAGTGATTACAAAGCTCGATGAGCTGCTCAATATCTTACTTACTTGAAAACACTAGGGAGGCAGGATGGAAGGCGGAATAATAGCAGCAGGGCTTGGAAGCAGATTTCAGGAAGCAGGCTTTTCTGTGCCAAAACCCCTAATTGAACTTGGCAATAAACCCCTTTTGGCCTGGACCCTGGACCAGTTTATAAACGCTGATATCAGCAAGATACATATCATATTCCGTACAGCCATTTGTAAAGAATGTAAAACCTTCCTCCTTTCAACTTATCCGCAGATCCAATTCACCTTCGTATGCAAAGACACACAAAGCTCGGCCGAAAGCTTTTTGACACTTTTAAAAAGCTGGGACGAAAACAAACAGGTGCTCGTGACAACCGTTGATTCCATATACCGCCCAGGGATGTTGAAAAGATTAAGAGAACAAGGAGAACGTGGGCCTAAAAATGCCCTCTATCTCGGGATTACTTCTTACATAGAAGATGAAAAGCCTTTGTATGTAGATATAGACAGCACTGGACTCATAAGATCCCTGGGAAACCATGAAGGAGCTTATGTCACTTCTGGGGCCTACCTACTTCCCACTGGCTTTGCCAAAGGGAGGGACCCTTCCAGATACAAGGCCCTCAGGGCCTTTCTAAAGGAGATCGTCTCCCATGACCAGATCACGTCATTTGGCATAAACTTGGGCAAGGTCTTTGATATAGACCGGCCAGAAGATCTGGACTCGGCCCAAGGGGTTTTGCAAGGTGCAGTCTAAAACATGCATGATTGTGCCTTCATGCACATACCAATAGGTTCTGTCTCAGCTTGACAAGCACATCCCATTGGGATACAAGGAGTACTCATCAAAATAGGGGATGTGTCGTTTTCTCACTTTTTTTATTCAAATCGTTGAATTACCATAAGGGATAATAATATCCTGTTCTCAGGCCAAAAATCTTAAAACACACTATACGGAGGAACTACATGAAACAGGCAAAAAACCTTACAGTCTTGCTGACTTGCGCAGTATTGCTGCTAGGCACCTATTTGAACACCAGCGTAAAGGCTCAGGAAATGAACATCGTGATAGACAACATGCCAAGGGTCATTGGGGTGGGCATTGGAATCGTGCCCGATTATGAAGGCTCTGACGATTACACCTGGGGTGCAGCACCTTTTGCAAAATTCAAACTGGAAGACCATGAACAGTACCTGCTGATAAAGGCATACGAACTCCAGCTGAACCTCCTGGATCACCCTTGGCTGCGCCTTGGCCCTTCACTCAATTACCACTGGGGCAGGGATGACGATGTCGAAGACCACTATGTAAAAAAGATGAAGGAGATCGATGGAACCGTAGAGGCTGGAGGCTGGTTTGGCGTTGAATTCACAGACAGTACAAACCCAAGGAAGCGCTTTCTTGCCGACGTGGACTTTTTGACGGATATCGGCAATGAGCACGATGGATACACCATATCTGGCAATGTCAGGGGCTGGTATCCCCTTTCTCAAATGTTTGATGCAGGTCTTGGTTTCACCATGGTCTATGCCAGTGATAATTACATGAAGACATATTTTGGCGTAAGCCCCAAGGATTCGGCGCGCTCTGGCCTCCCTGTGTTTGATGCAGACAGCGGAGTCAAGGACATCAGAATCAATCCTGTTCTCGTAATGCACCTCAACACGAACTGGCATGTTGCCGCAGGCATACAGTACAGGCGCCTGCTTGGTGATGCTGACGACAGCCCTGTAGTGGACAAGAGGGGTTCGTCCAATCAATGGATAAGCGGGCTTGGGCTTGCATATAGCTGGTAGAAAAAATAAAAGGAGATTACATCATGAAGGCACTGAAAAGACATATTCTGATGGTATTCGTACTGGTCTTCGTGCTGGCCACTGGCAGCGCACAGGTTTTTGCCACTACTGCTGCCGAACTAAACCACGAAGCCTTAAAGGCGCTTCATCAGCTTTATAGCGAATCCCCGGCTGCTGCCAAGCTTGGAAAGACAGCCAAGGGTATCCTGGTCTTCCCAAAGGTCTACAAGGCAGGCTTTATTCTGGGAGGCCAATATGGAGAAGGGGTACTTATCGTCAATGGCAATGTTGTGGGTTACTTCAAGACCATGGGCGGCTCATACGGACTCCAGGCTGGTGCCCAGGCCTTTGGATACGCCCTGTTTTTCATGACTGACAAGGCACTGAAATATCTTTTGAATAGCAGTGGATGGGAAATAGGCGTAGGGCCAAGCATTGTTGTTGTGGACAAGGGTGCTGCCAAAAGCCTTACGACCACTACTGGCAAAGATGACATATATGCCTTTTTCTTCAGCCAAAAGGGTTTGATGGCAGGCCTTGGATTACAGGGTAACAAGATCACAAAATTCCAACCAGAACAGTAGGATAAAATAAAGTTCCTGTTTCCGGACAGCTCGGGGTTCGACTCACGCCGTACCGGAAACAGGAATGTCTGTCAGGCCGTTATTGTCTGCTGGTCCTTATTTGTGCTTTTCCATACCCATACCTTTTACTGGATCCATTGCAGCGCCTTTGCCCTGCCTGGCGCGTTGTCCGGCAGCCAGTTCTGAAGGCGTGATGCCACCATCTCCATTGGCATCCAGATCGGAAAAGCTTGGGGCTGTTTCCATGCCCTTGACCTGATGACCCGCAGCCTTGAGTGCAGCTTCACGTTTTTCACGCACTGTCTGGAATTCCTCTGCAGAGATAACTCCATTTCTGTCCATATCATAATCTGAAAAGGACAGAGGGCCAGGAACGCCCAAATCGGCTGCCTGGACCTGCATGGTAAATCCCAGAGCTACTGCAGCAAATGATGCAGCTGCCAAAAACGACTTTTTTAACTTCATACACTTCCTCCTTGAAATCACGATGTTTTTTGATGATCAGTATGCATGCATCTGATTGCTTCATTATCTCCTACCGCAACTCTTATGCCACATGCATAGCACCCATACAAAAAGTCCATGATTTCATAATGTTACAATGCCTGCTCCTCGGGCATAAACAGCCTGACCCAAGACGTTTCAGATTTTTGCAAGTGGATTGGATCAAAAGGTGTCGGGTTTTTACAACAGCCACTTTAACGATCCTGCTCGAAAGACCTTTATGGATTAGCCAAGCCGCACGATCAGACAAGGCCCTTGCTTACGATTCGGATACACCTATCAAAAGAAAAGGCAGCAGTCCCTTTAGGAACCGCTGCCTCTATGTTGGCCCAATTGCAGCAAAAGCGGGTTACAAACAGGTCCTCTTTCTCATACAAACGGTAATAGCAATAAGGAGCACCAGAAGGGCTGCTCCAACGCCATCTAGAGCCGGGACGTTTACAGGCAGTTGCACGGCAGCTGCCGATGTTATTGCCACCTGACCATTTCCTATATCATCGTCTATAAAACCATCTCCATCTGCATCCCAGTAACCCCTTGTCTGGTTTTCTGCAGACCGAGTATTGTTTACGAACCTTGTCTGGAAGACGATGATCACCTCGTTTGCAGCCTCTTCTTCATCGGCAGCTCCCTGGTCTGGGCCAATAACACCTTCCCATATTACCTCATTGTTCGTGGCATCATACTCGCATCTGGCAGTCGATGAGGACCCCATAGGCGTACAAGAAAGCGTGCCTGGCAGATACTGGGTATTTTCCGGTATGGGATCAACGATCCTAACCCTGTTGGCCTCTATGTTGCCACTGTTTATCCATACCTGACGCCAGGTAACAACGTCATTTCCTTCAAAAACCCCAGTCTTTATGGCAGAAGGAGGGTCAAACACGTGGGCTGCCGAGACAGTGATGTCTGTTGGATCGTCATTTCCTGTTTGGCCATCTCCACAGTTTTGTGCAGAAGATGAGCAGTCTGTGCCATCATCAGTTCCAGGATCATCTGAGACAACACTTGTACCACTGCTGTCTGTAGCCGTTGCCTGGTTGGAGATCACAAGGCCTGCAGTAGCATCAGGATCAACGGTCACGTCAAAGGAGGCTGTGACAGATGAACCGGCTGGTACTGTCCCGATATTTATCTCCACAGGAGACTGGGAGATTACTGCGCCCTGGCTGGTGTGGATACTGCCATTGACGACACTAACATGGGCTGGCACAGGGTCTGTGAGATGAACCCCTGTGGCAGCACTGCTTCCTGTATTCGAAAGCACCAAAACGTACCTAAAGCTCTCTCCAGGATTCAGGTATCCGTCATTGTTGACATCCCCTGTAAGCTGGATCTGCTTGGTGAGCACCAATGCGGGACTTCCAGACGAACCCGAAGGCACTACCACAAAGGTAGTCGGCTGGCTGCCGTCAGTCGGGTCAGGGTTTCCGTCAGTAAGAACCTCCGGCGTTTCATCCGTGGTGACTGTAGCCTGGTTGGTCATGGTGCCCGATGACTGTATGGTAGCCCTAACGGTAATCACCTGGCTGCCCCCTGCCGGCAGGGTATCGAAGTGTGCAGTGACAGTCTGGGATGGAGCCGTCCAGTCGGCATTGGTTACACTGCTTATCTCCAGCCCTGTGGGTATATCATCGGTGAAGCTCACGTTGTGGAGCTCCAAAGTGCCGGTGTTTATCAGATGTATAGTATAGGTTATCTCATCTCCCACGTTTATGGTGCCATCTGTGGGATCAACAGAATCATTTGTAAGGCTCACTGTCTTTTCTGCCCTTATACTTGCGCCTCCAGTTCCCCCCACGGGGATATCCGTCGGCTGATCGCCGTTCTGGTCTATTCCATCTGCATCTGTAGGTTCTGGAACAGACTGGTCGCTATCCACCACACCCTGGTTGGATATTATCACCCCTGCAGGTGTAGAATCATTCACCCTTACCCTGAACGTAATGGTAACGCTCTGGCCCGCTGCCATCTGGCCCAGAAGCACAGTCACCTCGTTTGCAGTGGTACCTCCAAAGTCGGCCATATCACCATCAAGGGCATCGGTCATTGGGGTGTGATCGACTGTTATCGTTCCTGGCACATAGGTGGTATTGGCTGGGATTGCATCTGAAAATACTGTGCCGGTTACGGCAGTAGAGCCGTTTACGAGCACCACCGTGTACTCCAGCACATCCCCTGAGGTTACACTTCCGCTACCATCTGCGTCGTCAAGAAGCGAAACGCTCTTTTGGGCATCGATCAGGGCAGAGGCGGTGGGGGTTACAGTAGCAGACGCATCATCGCAGTAATCGTTGAGACCACTTGGGCAATCGTCTCCTGTTCGACCGCTGTCAACCTCACCTGTAGCTCCTGAAAGGCTCTTCCAGCTCATGTGGATGACATTTTCGAGATCCTCGCCCACAAGGGCATCCATGTTCACCCTGGTTCTGAAGGTAAAGCTTGTCTGCCCTTCTGAAAGGAGCAGGGAGCTTATTCTGAACTCTATGTCTTGCCCATTTACTGTGACATCAGATGCAGGCAGTGAACAATCCACATAGGTAAGGCCCTGGGGCAGGCTGTCTGAAAGCAGCAGGTCATGGGCATCTGCGCTGCTATCACTGGTGTGCCTGACTGTTATCGTAAATGTCACAAGGTCCCCAAGGGACTGGCTTTGTGGTGAAGCACCCTTTGACACCTCCAGATCCGGCTCTATGATATTTACCGGGATACCCTGGATGCCAGGTGTTGCCGGATCATTATCAAAGTCTATCCTTTCGGTGCCGGCCCCTGTATCATAAGTGAGGTATACCTCTGAGCCGTCCGCCTGTTCGCCGTTTCGAAGTATGACTCCATCCTGGTTGGCAAGGCTATTTTCGGCCTGGGCGACAATCTCCACCTCAACGTAATCATCGCTGGCTGAACCGTTTGACGGGTTTGACACATCCCCTAACTCCAGAATAACCTCCTGGCCAGCCCCCTGGTTGGTATCGTAATCTGGATTGGAAAAGCTGATGCCTGAATTGCCCACGTGAACCGCATGGCTTACATAAACAAGGCCGTCGGGCAACACGTCGTGTATGGCAAGAGACGAGGTTGTTCCCTCTATTATATATGCCCTGATGGTGAATCGGACAGTATCCCCGATTGCCAGGCTGGTCTTGTCTGCCTGCTTGTCGATTGCAAGGTCTGCTGCAACCACAAGGGTTTGGGACGCCGATTCCTCATAGTTGTTGAGGTCACTATCGTTGTCATCGTCAACTGCCCCTGGGCCAGTTGAATTGTCCCTGCCTCCGTCTACTAGGCTGGTATAAGAGGCCCTGGTCTGGTTGTCGAGGCTCTGTCCAGGAGAGACTGTATCCATGAGCACTGCATCGAAGCTTATGGTAATACTTGCACCAGGCGCTATCTCAAGGGCAGGCAGGGCAATGGTGTCGTTTGTATTCATGGTGGTAGATATTGAAAGGTTGCCATCTGTAGGTTCTGTGCTGGTGCCATTCAGGTAGACGGAGCCTGTCACAGACACGTGCCCGTTTGATATATTGAAAAGCCCCTCTGGGAGAATGTCTTGCCAGTTCACCTGATAGGCGGTCGTATGGCCTGCATTCTGGATGACAACCTGCCAGCTCGTGTTATCTCCTGCATCAGATCCCGTGGCCCCGGACGTTATCTGCTTTGTCATCTCAAGATCTGGCTCGCCAACGTGTACCTGGCGTGCACTGCTTTCCGGACCAATGGTTATGGTGTTTGCAGGGTCTTCTGGGTCTTCATACTGGAGAGTTGCCGCATTTACCATTGCCGTACCGTCCTGGTTGGAACTGATGTTTTTCACAACTGCCTGGTAGCGGATCACGATATCTCCTGAGTTCTCTATGGTCAGATCCCCAAAATCAAAGGTCAAAAGCCCTGTTGCTGCGTCATAGGTGAAAAATGCGCTATTGCTCTCTGAAATGGGGCTATTGGTAGAAGATGAATCGGCTGGCATGGTGATGGTAAGACTTCCAGTCGAGAAATCCAGCCCAGAAGGCAACTGATCAGTTATGACAAAACTGTTGGAAGTGCCTTCGGGTACGCCTGTGGTTATTTCAAAAGTCACCATTTGGCCTATGGCATACCAGTCCTGGTAGTCTATGATCCCCTTTGAGAGGTTGGGCTGGGATACAGTTACAGTGGCACTGCTTGAGCCAGAAAGATCATTTACATCCCCACTTCCTGTCCGCTCGCCGTCACTCGCACCTGGGTCACCGCTGGTGGCGTCTCCTGTGCCATGATCACCAGGAAGACTCGTGGTGGTAAAGGTGGCGGTGTTGGTTATTTGTTCGGAATACTGGACAGTGGCTACCAGTTGGGCGGTATAGGTAACGGTTATACATTCACCTGGGTCCAGCTGGTCTATGGTGCCATTCAAGGTATTCCCAGAAAAGGAAGCGGAAACACTGGCCCCTGTCGTACCTGTATCCACATTCTGCAACGAGGGGTTTTCATACTTGTCTGGAAGCGGATCACTAAATGTCCAGTCAAAGGCAGGAGCCGCCGAGTCCCCTGATGCATTGTTGCAAATGTTTAGATCAAAGGTGATGGTATCTCCTCCGTTTGCAGAAGAGGGTGAAGCGCTTTTTTGAATTGCCGGGCTTGGTTCTGCAGCCACAAGATCCAGAGAACGGGAGATAAGGGCATTATCATTTCCTGAAGCATCTTCGTAAATCAAGACCCCTCTATCCGGCAGAATAGCCCCTCCATTTGTCACTGAATTATTCAACACCTGAACCTTTAATTGAAGCACATAGGATTCAAGGCTATCGTTATCTGTATCAGTGTTGTTAGCGTCTCCAATATCAACACGTATACTTATGTTACTGGTGGTATCAACTACAGAGACATAACTGTCCGCAGACACCCAGTCATTGGCAGAGGCGTCGTTCAGGGCATCGGTACATATCTGTCCAGAACATGACAAGGCCGCTGATGTCTTCATAATCCTGGCAGAGCCGGGAACATACTGTCCCCAGGAAACGCCTGATACCTTGAGTAGAACATCCTCAAGCCTCGCCTGCTTAGTAATGCCCTCTGGCATGGTAAAGGTGATGTTGAAGGTCGCCACTTCTCCAATGGCAAGATAGGTCCCTGATGTGGTGGGCTCGCTGGTCTCTGAAAGCTCCTTGTGGATATCGACCGTGGAGATGGTAATGGTTTCCGTATCGTTTGCCGATCCGCCTCTTTCCCCACTCACATCCCCGTTCTGGGAGCTATAGGTACTGTCAGCCGTATTCAAATAGGGTGAGCCTGTAACGATATCCTGGATTACAAAGGTTATGAAACTAAAACTCGCTGAATTTCCTGGAATGAGGGCAAAACCTGAATCAGATGTATATGAGACTGTCGGGCTTGAGTAATTGAAGGTGAAATTGCCGTCGGTGGAGCCTTCGCTTACGTTGTTCAGGTCGAAGACGTTTCCATCAAGGGAATCTGTGACAGTGATGTCATAGGCAGGAGAGGTACCGGTATTTTGCACAGAGATGCCAATTGTGACCTGATCCCCCGCATCTGCCTGTGAAGGGGTTATGGTCTTTGTGACCTCAAGAAATGGCTCTCCAAGGTAGTTTGTGGCTGAACCTGTAATGGGGTTTCCGCTATAGCCGTTGAAGGAAAGCACAACGGTATTGGTCTTCTGTTGAAGGGCGGTTGTTGCGCTGTTTGCCGAATCATCCATGACCTGGGCCTGGAATGTGACATAAAAGCTGTTGTTTGTTGCATCGTTGTCTGAAGTCACGTTCGCATCGCCAAGGTCGATCGTGATGGTCTGGCCCGATACGGTTACATCTGGCGGAGATTTTGAAAAACTTCCTTCAAAATTGTCTGCATTAACATCAAGGCTGTCTGAGACATACTGCAGCCCGGCAGGAAGTGTATCCGTAAGCACTGTACCAGGGACGATGCCTTCTGGAAGGCTGACGTCTATCCTGTAGGTGACTATGTCTCCAATAGTCATATTGAGGGCTATGGGGCCAGGGCTTACAGAAGAGACTGCCTTGTTCATACCAGGCAGTGCCATTGACACCCGGGCGTTATCTGTCTTTTCAGGGAATTTTTCTGCGCCACTTTGGGCAGCCCACTGGGTGGTGGCGGTACGATCAATGATATCAGTGGGATTGACATCATCCTTGATCCGGCAGCTGAATGTGACAAGTGCCGTGTCCGTACCAAAGGGAGCCCCGAGGGAGCCGTCGTTTTCATCAAGGGGGTCATCCAACACAATGCCTGCTCCAAAAAGATCTCCTGAATAGCCTAAATCAGTCCCGTTTCCATCCTTGACGCTTTGGATAGTGCAGCCGTCCATATCGAGATCAGTGTTGTCAATGATGGTCACATCATACGCAGGGGCACCACCCCTATTTTCGACAGTGACAGTAAAGGTAACTGTATCACCTCCGTCAGACCGGCTTATGTCGCCATCTACAGGAAGCTGGCTCGCAGGGGGAGTGATGGTTGCATTGGCATCTGGATTATCACTCTCTGATACACCTTTAGTGATCTTGAGCACTGGCTCTCCCAATTCTATCTGGACAATACCGTCGCTGGAAACAGCTTCTGCATTTGTGGAGCCATTATGGGCACGTACCATGTTCGTCAGAAAAAGGCCGTCTGCAAAGGGATCGTCCTCTACTGTAACGGTAAACAGGAGGTCTATGGTGGAGGGACTGGTATCGGTGCTGTCAAAAGAACCATAATCGAACGCCACACTGTTTTCGCTGCTGCTCGTTGATAAAGCAGGGTAATCGTTTCCAGAGCCATCGTCATAGAGCTGATGGAAGGTGTCATCTGGGCCAAACTTGGCGTGGCCTGCGGAAGGGCTGGACGTGTCGGCTACATCGTCAAAGGTGGCTATCTCTGTGGCATCGAATACAGGAAGAGGCAGATAATCCGTTAGGCTTAGATCTTCCACGTCATTTGTGGGCATGGAAAACTTGATCCTGTAGGTTACAGTGTCTCCTGGACGAATCTTTAACGGATCAGGCAGGGTGGTGCTTCCATTTATTGCATATATTTCCTTTGAAACCGAGCCATTTTCAATCCTGAAACTGCTGCGGCTTGCCTCTGTTTCATCATATCCAGTCTGGCTATTGTTGTCTTCTATTGAGAGAACGTTTCCCGATATGGTTGCATTGTCTGTGAGCACGTCTCCCTGGTCAACCGACTGGTCCCCAGAGGGATAATTCTGGTCAAACTCCTCCTTTACCACTGCCCTGAAGGTTATCCTGCCTGTGGTGGGTCCGTCGTTGTAGGCATCGCAGTCTGGCGGATTTCCCGTACCCGTGCCAGAGTCAGGGATACAACCACCTGTGAATTTGGAGCTTCCAAACCTTCTTGCAAGCTCTTCGGAGATATCAAAGGAGAGAGTTTCAGTGCCATCTGCATTTACGGAATGGGTGTAATTGGTGGTATCTATTTCTTCGCTGGACGTGTTACCATCCATGGTGATCTGCAGCACTGGAGTAAATGTGGTATCAAAGTCTTGGCCGTCTGAGATGACGTCTGTAAGCTTTACGTCGTCAAAGGAAAAATAGTCAGAAACCTGAAAGTCGAGGGTATATTCCACAGTGTCTCCTGGAGAATATCCCTGCGCGCCAGTATCGTTCTCGATAGCGACTGCTTTCTGCACTGCAATTGACCGGTCGTTCAGTGTGTGTTCGGGCCCTGCTGCATCAACCGCGGCATTGTCCTGGCCACCTGGATCACGGCTGTCTATGGGTGTCCAGTCACCCAAGGCGCTTGCCTGGTTTTCAGAGAGCACGCTGTCACCTGTCTGCGGATCAAGAACTCTTGAAGAGGCAGCATCGTCCAAGGGGATGAAGTATTCAAACTCCAAATAGGCGTCCACACTGTCTGGGTCTGCATCCCCGTCTACAGAGGAAAATCTCACGTCCAGCTTATTATCTGGAGGATTTGATGGGGCATCGACAGGGGGAGAGGAAACCAAGGTATAGCTTCCAGGAGACGAATCAACTATCTGTTTGTAGGCCATATTGAAAGGCAGATCGTCGATCACGTCGAGATTGGTTATGGTCTGGCCTGGAGCAATCCTGACATTGATGGTGTATCTTCTTGGGAAATTGGGGCCAGTTGCGGTCTCAGACTCTGGCCCGCTGTAGACCTTTTCCAGCTTGATGAGAGCAGGGCTTACAAAAGCCGATTGTCCCCATGAACCAGATGCCGTGTCATTGTCTGACAATATCGGTGGATCTGAGGAGGGATTGTCTGCCGGGTCGGCCCCGAACTGGAATCCTGCCCTTGCCCTGATTTCAAGGGCCGAATCAAGATCGGCTTTAGGACTTATATCTATCGGTAACTCTATTACTGCTTGAGGCTGGTCTGGCACAAAGGAACCAAAGGGCAACTGGATAGTAACAAGCTTGTCCCCTGCGGTACCACAGACCTGGAGGGGGTTGCCTGAAGAATCCACTGCCAGGGGATGTTCCACACAACCGGTTCCAGATCCGCTGTCTGGAAACGTCTGAACCACGGTTTCAACAGATTCGCCGAGATAGGTGGCATCTCCTGCCACATCAATACCATCTGGCTCCTGGGTGCCAGCTGCTCCGTCTGCACCGTTAACAGGCAACACCACGTCAACAAAGGGGCCGTAGCCTGTATCACTGGCATCCACGTTGTCAAAGGTTAGCTCTATGCTCGTGTTCTCCCCAATGAATGGGTCGTCTGGCGCCTGGATAGTAACTTGAGGTTGAGGAGCTGCCAACGACAAGGAGCTGAAGGAACAAAAAAGAAACAAGAAAGGGCAAAAGAAGAATATTTTTAAGCTATAAAAAGTCCGGTTTGTGCTAAAAAAATTTTTCTGTTTATTTTTTTCCATCCCATCCTCCTCATAAATAGTAGGCAAAATATCTTTCAAGAATCTTCTTCTAAAATAACTTGTAACAAATATCAACAATCTTCGAGAATTTTTTTCAAAAAAGAAACGGACTAACTTGCAAATGCGGCTAAAATTTCATTCTTTGGGCACATGAGCGCCTAAGGCTGAGCCCAGATACCCTATCCAAAAAGTGAGATCAGTAACGCATCTATTTTTTTATTTATATAAAACGCGGGATATACGAAAGAGCAAAGGCAAAGCTGCCGAAGCCGCCATTTAGCGGGCATAGCGGATTCCTGTTTCCAAGGCCCTTTAAGAGCCTGCCTTGCCCTTCTCCTCAAGGCTACCTCCAAAAAAATCGACGATTTTGTCGAGGCTAATTGGGAAATTGTCGAAAAACCCATCCTGGCCCCCAACCATCCGGACAGTGTTACATGCTGTTTTTACAGTGTTTTTTATGCCAGACCATAGTTGGCACGTTAATTGAGATAGAACAAGACAACCGGCCGGGGAAAAAACAAAAATTCAAACCTAAGGAGGTCTATTAAACATGAAGACAAAATCCATCTTTACATTCTACCTCACTGCCATGCTTTTCCTCTTGGCAGCGCCAATGGCATTTGCAGGGCACGGAAATGGCGCAATGGACGGAACAGGCCCCATAATGAACATCACAGATGGCACAGCAGTTGATATCTCAGGGATCGTAACTGCAATAGGAATCCCTGGTGCTGGGATGTCCATTGACACTGGTTCAGAGATCGTGACAGTATATGGCATTGGCCCTCAGAAATATTGGGATGCAGCAGGCATCGCACGTCCAGAAGTTGGAGAGGAAGTAACAGTGAGCGGATATGAAGTCACCCTTTCTGACGGCACCACAAAGATCATAGCAGTAAGCATTACCATCGATGGACAGACAATCGAGCTGAGAGATGCAGACACTGGCGCACCAATGTGGCGCGGCGGCCAGAACAGGCCAAACTAATCCATCTAACTCTCCCCTGGGAACAAGCTACGCAGATATCTCCTATAGCTGTTCCCATAAAACCAAAATAGTAAACCAGGATTCCTGACCATATCCCCGGCTTCAACCGGGGATATTTTTGGTCATTTCGGTGAGCCGTCTCTATTCAAGTCCATTTTCGAGACCATATCTCACTCAGTTACTTTCTTTTGCCGGGAAAAAGCTTTTTTATAAAATTTCATGGCCTTGTCTGGCCACCACACCAAGACCTTAGAACCTATCCTAAAGCTGTTTAATCCCCTGACAGAGGCGCATATATCAAACCCTATATCCACGATTAGTCCTGCATGCCCCCTGTAGGCTGGTGTAAGGGCCTTAACGACACCCTCAAAGGTGTTTTCACCTGAGCGGTCTATTTGCCCTGCATCGACCACTTCCACCTGGCCTTGATCCAACACCATGAACATAGGGCCTGTGCCACTCACCAAAGAGCAAGGTGCTGTGAGAAGGGGAACATCTTTCATGCCAGAAAGCGCTACCGGCACCCTTTCGCCATAGCCACTTGCTACTTTGGGTAGCACTTCCACGGAGAAGAAATTCCTTATCCCTGCAAATCTTGCAGCAAATTCGGTTTCTGGATGCGAGAGAAGCTCTATGGGCTGTCCCTCCTGGGTAACAAGCCCTCTTTCCATGAGAGCCAACCTTGAAGCAACGGCAATTGCCTCCTGGGGATCATGGGTCACATGGATGAAGGTGCGCCCCTTTGAGTGAAGCTCAAAAAGCAAACCCAAAATATCTTGCTTTAGTATCTGGTCCATGCCTGTTAAAGGCTCGTCCAGCAAAAGACATGCGGGTTCCAGAACCAACATCCTGGCAAGGGCCACCCTTTGCCTTTCTCCCCCCGAAAGCCCATCTATCTTCCGATCGAGAAGATGCGAAATACCTGTTTCCTCAGCTATTTCCGCTACCTTCTCATCCTTTTGCCTCTGAGGAATCTTTCGAATCTTAAGCCCGTAATAGATATTTCCCCTGACAGTCAGGTGCGGGAAAAGGGTATCCCCCTGGCACAGATAGCCTATCTGTCTCTTTTGTATGGGAAGAATATCTATGCGCCTGCCACTCAGGAAGATCTTTCCGCTGTCAGGCTGCCTGAAACCTGCAAGGAGCTCAAGGAAAAGGGTCTTGCCAGCACCCGAAGGGCCAAGGAGAACAAAATATTCCCCCTTTTTCACAAAAAGATCAATCCGTCCAAGGCAAAAGGCACCTGCCTTCTTCTTGAGCCCTTCCACTCGGAGCATCAGCGGTTTCTCTCTGCTATGACCCTTAGTATCACAAAAGCCACAAGACATATCCCTATGAATACGATTGCCGCAGGCCGGGCATATCTCAGCCCATACGCCCCAAATCTCTCATAGATGAGCACAGGTGCCGTCATGGGATGGTAGGCCACGATAATCACGGCCCCGAATTCGCTCATACCCCTTCCAAACATAAGCACTATGCCTGCGATCACCGCCCTCCACGCCAGGGGCAATGTAATGGTGAAAAATGCCCTTATGGATGAAGCGCCAAGGTTCATGGCACTCTTTTCAAGGCGCTCATCCACAGCCTCAAATCCAGTCCTTGCGGAGTTTATCAGGAACGGAAGACTCACAAAGGCCATTGCAGCCATGATTCCAGAGGGATTGCCAATGAAGCTAAAGCCTGCGTCATGAGCTGCCTGCCCTAGAATGGAACGGCGGGATAAAATGGTCAAAAGGGCAATGCCTGCAGCAGAATGGGGTATCATCAGGGGTAGATCGATTACAGCACTTACGATCTTCTTGCCTGGAAATTCCTTTCTGGCCAGAATCCAGGCAAGGGGCACCGCACAGATGCCAAACAGAAAAGTTGCTCCCATGGCAGTCCAGAGGGATAGGAAGATGGACCCACATACCTCTTTATCCCTGATGGTATCTACAATTTCCGGAACTGACGATTGGAGCAAGAGCCCAGCTATTGGGGCAACGAGAAAAAGAAGTGCCAAACCGCCAAGGCCTATAAAGACGAGGGTCAAAAGGTCCGGATGCCTCATGACGCTATCCGCTCGCAGTCAATTGCCTATACTGTGTCGTTTGGCAATTAAGGCGTAGGATTGATGCCACCATTACTTCCTACAGTTTCTCGTTCTTCAGCCCCTTTGAGCCCAGGTTTTGCGTATTTTTTAAGCGGCACTGGGATATCACCATAAGTTAAGGACACTGAAGGGATGACAGAAGGCTGGCCGCATTCTTCCATTATCCTCATCCCTTGTTCAGGGTCCAGAAGGAATGCAACAAACCTGATGGCAAGCTCAGGATGCGGGGCGTTCTTTGGAATGGTAACACCATAGACCATTGGTGCCCCTTTTTTAACTATCCAGCTACCTGGTTTTGCCCCGCTGATCTTAACCGATACCTTGGAATAAAAGGATGCATGCCTCGGATCCTTCAGGTTGATCTCATCTGGAAGGGTTAAAAATTTAAGGCCATGCTGCTTGGCAACTGAACGGTAGATGAAAAGATAATCTATCTGTCCTGCCTCCAAGAGCGCCAAAAGATCTGTCTCTTTTGGCCTTAAATTTTGTAGATCCTTGTTTAAAAGGTCCTTGGCAAGGCCAGGCCTCTTGTAGTAGAGCTCTGCCAGCCGGCAGGTCATCACCGAGCGATAGCCACAGGGGTCGCTGTTTGGATCGGAACGCCCTATGGAGACATCCTTTCTTCGCATGATCTCATACCAGTTCTTGACATTTATCCTATGACAATAGGCAGAATCGGGTCTGTAGGCAATGACCATTTCGTTGCTTGCAAAACGTATATTCCACGAGGCATGGCCGGGGATGAGCAACTGGTTAATGACGGTATAGTCTGCCGATGCCATGACATCACAAGGGCGATGGAGATCGCTGATCTTTCTGGCGCATGTCCTGCTGCCAGCAACCTCTCTTTCTATCTTGACTCCTGGATTTTCTCTCTCAAAGGCTGCCGCAATTCTTGAAAATGGCACGCTCAAGCTGCCAGCATGAAAGATTATAAGTGTCTGTCTGGCCGGAAACGCAAGACTGTTGCCGCAATGTACCACAAAAAGCACTGCCAAAAACAGTAGTGCCCTTTTCATTTTCCTTCTCCTGGAGAACCCCTTCCTGGTATCTTCACGGAGATCTCTATCTCCCTTGCCCCTTTTGTGTGCTTGAGAGAGCTTATAAAGCCTGCGATTGTCCCTGCCAGGCAATCCTGGACAAAGCCCTTCAAAGGTATCTTCCTGCCATTTACCACCAGGGATGCAGATGGCATCTCCTTGTTTTTGAGGATATAGCGGTTTTCCAGAAACTCTGCAATCTCCTTGGTTTCATCGGGCCTGAAAAGGTGGAATCCGGCTACAGCCTCACTTGTTATCACTGCAATCACACCAGATACAAGATCCCTCAAGTTCTGGCTACTTTTCCCACCTGCAACCTCTATCTTGTCCACATCTTCTGCATTCTTGAAGCCCTCTCCTATTACCAGATCCACATCTGGGAAAAACCTCTGGACCATGGTCAAAAGGGGAATTCCTCTATTGCTTCCCATTATCACGGCCTTGTCAGGAGAGACAAAGGCTACAGGGTCTGCACCTGCACGAGCAATTCTTCCTGTATCGGTATCCGGGGAATCAAAAGAGATCCCCGTATGCTTGCTGGATTTTATCACGCCTATTTTGTATCCCTTTTTGGCAAGCTCCTCTACTACCTTGCAGAGGATAGTGGTTTTACCAGAATCGTGCCAGCCTATGAATGTCACTACCGGTGGCATGTCTTGACCTCCTAACTATTGTCAAAAAAAGACGGCCCCATAGGCCGTCTTTGAAAAGTAACAGGCTATCAGAAACAAAAAAATCTTCTTTTCTTATCAGGCCAAAGGCCTTCGATCAATCCGCGTTATAGCGGCTGTGGAGGATCTCCACCTCCTCCCTGGGCTTGTATCCAGTCAACATGCTACGTAACGAGCCTTTTATGGCCAAAAGGGACATGTAGAGGTGAATTATGAAAAAGCCTGCGAGGACAGCACCTAAAAAATTGTGGATGATGGCATCAAGGCGAAGGGCCTCTGTCTCGACACCAAAAGAAAATATCTGATATCCAGTCCAGGCCATGTAGCCACCACCAAGGGTGGAAAGCCAGAACCACATCTTTTGTCCTGCATTGAACCTGCCTGCTGGCACAGGCCTCTTGGCCTTGCTCAAATAGCCTCCCATCATGAAAAGCCATTTGAGGTCATAGGGCATTGGAAACATATCTTTGACCCAAATGAAAAACATTATCGGCGCATCTATGGCAAAGATCAGGGCAGATACTATGTGGACGTCTCTTGCAAATCTCACAAAGGCCCCTCCACCAAAGAGCTCTCCAAAAACCATCATAAGGCCTGTCAGAACCAAGAGGGAAAAGAAGATGGCTGCAACCCAATGAATTACGCGGGTGAAAACTCCAAAATAAAAAACCTCGCCCTTTTCGTGGGAAAAGCTTTTGGGTCCAATTGCCAAATAGTGGAGAAGGAATATCAGGGGCAGACAAACAATGGTCCAAAAAAAGATATTCCTGAAAAGGACCGGTTGCCACTTTACGAAAAGGCTGCCGTAATGGTGCCAGTTTCCAACAATGAGAGTGCTGAACTGGTGAAATGCCGCCGTGATGGATTCATGGCCAGGGCTGAAAAGGAGTTGCTCCTGGCAAAGCACGCCCCCTGCCATCGCCACGGCAAAACCAAGGCTCAAGCATACTGCCCATAGGGCAATAGATAACTTATTCATGCCTCTTTCCTCGTCTCCAGGTTGATGAAAGGGCAGACAGGAACTATTGGCATGTGCCTTCTGCCTGCCACAAGCCCTTAGCCATGGGAGACTATTTGCCTCCGTAGGCCTTGTCCCAGCCCCAGGCACCGGCTCCAGAACCCCTCTGGAAGGCACGCTTTCTATAGATATCAGAGACCACGTCTGCGTCTCCTGCCAAAAGGGCCTTAGTGGAGCACATGGCGGCACAAAGCGGGGGTTTGCCCTCAGCGATCCGGTTTTGGCCATAGAGCTTCCGCTCCTTTTCACTGAATGTCTCAGCAGGCCCACCAGCACAAAAGGTGCATTTGTCCATTGCCCCCCTTGCGCCAAAGACCTGGCCAGAAGGAAACTGGGGAGCCCCAAATGGGCATGCCATGAAGCAGTAGCCGCATCCAATGCAGATGTCTTTGTTTACCAAAACGATGCCGTCTTCCCTCTGGTATATCGCCTTCACCGGGCAGACGGCAATACACGGGGCATCTGCACAGTGCATGCAAGAGATGGAGACAGACCTTTCCCCAGGCCTTCCCTCATTGATTGCGACAACCCTTCTCCGGTTGATGCCAACGGGCACCTTGTTGCCTTCCTTGCAGGCAATGACACAGCCATTGCAATTGATGCAGCGTTCCACGTCACACAGGAATTTCATTCTTGCCATTTGTCTTTACCTCCCCTCAAATCACGCCGGCTTTACATTGCAAAGGCCGTCCTTGGTGGCCTGAATCTGGGTGATTATGTCATAGCCATAGTTGGTGACAATGTTGGCCGGCTCCCCTACCGCATATGGGGCCAGGCCTTCTGGATACTTGTCGACCAGGGATTTTCCTTCGAACTGCCCAGCAAAATGATAAGGCAGAAAGATCGTGTGCGCATCCACCCTGTCTGTGACCTTGGCCATTACCTTGATCCTGCCACCTTCTGGGGATTCTATCCAGACCATCTGGCCGTCTCTAATGCCAAGGTTGTTTGCAGTTCGTTCATTGATCTCTGCGTACACGTGAGGTTGGAGCTCTGACAGATACTTGTTGCCCCTGGTTTCAGCACCGCCACCCATGTGTTCCACCATACGGCCAGTAATGATGACAAAGGGGAACTTCTTGACCAAGTCAGGATTCTGCTCGCTCTTGAACTTTGTATAGACCCTGTACTGGTCGGGCTTGTCATCGTAGGTGGGATATTTTGCAATAAGATCCGGCCTTGGGGAATGGACCGGCTCCCTGTGGACAGGCACCTGGTCAGGAAATGTCCATACCACGCACCTTGCCCTGGCATTGCCAAAGGGCGCCATGCCGCGCTTTATAGCCTCCTTTATGGTCTTTTGGGAAAGATCGGTCTTCCAGTTGGTGCCAGGGACAATGTCCTTGAACTCTGGATATCCTCCCTTTACCTGACTTCCAGGATTGGCTACACCCTTTGCTGCAAGGAGATCTTCGCTCCTGCCGTCATAATAGGTGATCTTGGTTCCAAAGCGGGCCCTGAAGGGCAGGCCACCCTTTGCCACAGGCTTTGAGATGTCGTAGAGAATGGGGGTGCCTGGATGGGTCTCAGTCCAGCAAGGCCATGGAAGGCCGTAGTATTCTCCGTCGCACGGGCCGCCCTTTGCCTGGAGCGTGTCGATGTCAAAGGTATGCCAGTTGAGGGTATGCTTCTTGATGCGTTCAGGAAGTGCGCCATTGTAGCCTATGGTCAGGGTGCCCTTGCAGATCTCCCTTGTGATGTCTTCTGGCACCTTTTTGATATTTTTATAGAACTTGTCTGCAAAACCGAGCCTCTTTACAAGCTCTGACATGATCTCGTAGTCATCCTTGCTCTCGTATAAAGGCTCCACCACCTTAAAGCGCCATTGGAATTGGCGGGAAGTGGAGGTGAGGCTGCCAGAGGTCTCATACTGGCTTGAGCAAGGCAGGAGATAGATATTATCCTTTTCGCCCCAGGCGCTCATGGCAGGGGCAAAGGGATCTATTATTACAACAAGCTCCAGCTTGTCCATGGCCTTTTTGACCTTGAAGAGCTGGGAATTGGAGTTTCCTGCGCAACCCCACTGGATCAGGGCCTTAATAGGGGTATACTGGCTGATCTTGTCGTCCTGGTTGACCCCTTCATACCAGCGGGCCAGGGTAAAGCCCTTTTTGTTCATATATTCCTTGCTGTGGAAACGAGACTTTATCCACTCGTAGTCAACATCCCACACCCGGCACCAATGCTTCCATGAGCCGTCCTTTATGCCGTAGTAACCAGGCAAGGAGTGGGACAGCACACACATGTCCGTTGCGCCTTGTACGTTGTCGTGGCCACGGAATATATTTGTGCCTCCACCAGAGACCCCCATGTTGCCAAGCACGAGTTGCAGGATGCAAAAGGCCCTGGTGTTACTGCTTCCTATTGAATGCTGGGTCCCTCCCATGCACCAGACCACTGTGCCTGGCCTGTGGGTCGCCATTAGCTTTGCGATACGGACCACCTCTGAAGCTGGGATACCGGTTATATCCTCAACCACCTCAGGAGTATAGTGGCTTGCAACCTTGCACATCTCAGGGAAGCCAGCCACCCTGGTCCTTACGAATTCCTTGTCGTACCAATCATTAGAGACGATCTGGTTGATAAGCCCCATCACAAAGGCCGTATCCGTGCCAGGGCGTATACGCACATAATCCGTGGCCTTGGCGGCAAGCCTTGTAAAGCGCGGGTCCACAACGATCACCGGGGCGTTGTTGACTTCCTTTGCATAAAGCACATGCTGCATTGCCACAGGATGGGCCTCTGCGGCATTGGAGCCGATCATGAACACGAGTTTCGAGTGCCTTATATCGTTCAGGCTGTTTGTCATTGCACCATAACCCCATGTATTGGCGACACCTGCCACCGTGGTGGAGTGTCATATTCGGGCCTGGTGGTCGATGTTGTTTGAACCCCAGAAGGCGGCAAACTTCCTTTGAAGATATGCCATTTCATTTGAAACCTTTGCGCTGCCATTGAAATGGAGAGCGTCAGGGCCGTCCTTCTCCCTGATATCCAAGAGCTTTTTTGATATTTCATCAAGGGCCTGATCCCACGAGATCTTCTGCCATTTGCCACCAACCCGCTTCATGGGGCTCTTGAGGCGTTTTTCGCTGGTCACCATGTCTATTGCCCCAGCCCCCTTGCAGCAATGGCCCCCGCGGGAAACAGGGTGGTCGGAAGCAACTTCCTGACGCACCCATACGCCGTTTTGGACCTCTGCCACTATGCCACAGCCCACAGAACAGTACGTGCAGATGGTCTTGATCTTTTTGGAGCCAGGGTATGGCTCCTTTTTCCCTGTATCTGCTGATACCTTCCTGGTCAGCCTTGGAGTAAGGGCGGCAGTGGTCACTGCGGCTGCTGCTGCAGAAAGCTTCAGAAAAGACCTCCTTGCCATCCTGGGATTTAGAGTAACCCTACGGGATCTCCTGCCGGAGATACTGGTTTTTATGATCTTCTTCTGGGCCATTTTTACCCCCTATCAAAACGTCTCGTAGTTATGAACGAAGCATCTCGTAATATTTTCTGAATTCCTCTGTCTCCCTGTACAAGACCTCTTGGGACGCATCTGCCCCATCTTTGGCCTGTTGTGCTGCCTCTGCCTTGCCCCTAGCAGAGAAAAGACCTGCAAGGAGCGCAGAGCCTGCAACCACTCCCTTGATAAAGGATCGACGCCTTTCATCTCGTTTCTCAACCTGCATTTCAGGCCCTCCTTTATTTGGCATGTGCTTTAAGTAACTAGAATCTTGTTATTTTGTTTTTGATACAAATGATTGTAGCCCTGAAGGGCCAAAAGTCAATGACCTTTCCATGAGTAGATACGCATTCAGAAAGTGGCAACAGGCCTCATAGAAAGGGGCCTGCCTGTTTCCTTCAAGCGCTTTTTCAACCGCTGCCCCAAGGGGCATGAGGAAGCGGGTCAAAAATTCCGCCTCCAGGGCAGATGCATCCCCAGCTCCGTTCTTCTCCCTGTTTATCAGCCCTTGATATATATCAAGCATCACAACGAGGGAATCTTCCGTCTCTGTCACATCCTGCCTTTTTTCAACTCCTGCCTTTTTCAGAAACTCCCTGCATTCTACAAGGGCAGGGCCAAAATTATGGCCGTCTATGTAATATGATAAGTTGGTATTGAGGCTGTTTTTGCTAAAAGGATCTATAAAGAGCTCGTAATATTCATCTTTCAATTCCTGAAGCCCCTTTTCTGACAGGCACCTGGACAACTTTTCCACTGCCTCGTCCATCTCTGGCGAGATGGATTCCCTTGACAGGGAAAACATCACCCCCCGCCAAAGCCCTAGCTTACTGGCATCTGGCTCTCCATAAAAGAAGGACTTCAGAAGATCTATAAGGGAGCTTCTTATCTTAATCAGCCGAAAATCAGGGTGGTCTGCCATTTAACCCTCTTCCTCCTGTTCGAAGAATCTCTTAACCCTGCACTCATCACAATATTCAAAAAGCTCTATATCGAGATCCTGGCGTGCAGAAAGTATTGATTTTACCTTCTCGAGGCTCTTTCTCGTTCCAAAGACCTTTCCGCAGTTTCTGCACCTTGCGGGCTCTGCGTCCATCAGTACCTCCCTTTTAAAAAAAGGAGCTTCGAGCCCAAGCCCTGGCTCGAGCCTTAGCGCATCTTCAGGGCACAAGGCAGCGCACAATCCACACTGCACACACAGTATGGGCTTAAAACTAATGGTGAAGGCCTCTTCGTGCGCCATTAACGCCCCTTGCCTACACTCATTGAGGCATGAAAGGCAGTGGGTGCAAAGCGAAGTATCACAAACAAGGGTGCCAAAAGAGGCGGAAAGCCCAGGTTCCACATGACCTTGGCCTGAACCATGTTCCACGAGAAACAAAAGGATGCGTTCAAGCGCCCTTCGCCTAGACCTGAACCCCTCTGAAGGAAGCTGCCCTGAAAAATGCGCCTTGCTGGGCCTCAAAAGATCTGACGCCTCCTTGGCAGAAGCCGCTACCACGGATTCCTCAGCGTGGAAAAGGACCTCCATGATACGGTTTGAAAGGGCCATCTGGGAAACGCACGGGCCATCGAGCCCCTTTCCATCGTGCATAATAACGACCTGGCTTGCCCCCTTGGAGATCAAAAGGAGCATGTGAAACAGGCCCAAGGCATTGACCTGGGGATACTCAATGAAAAGTGTATCTTGAAAGCGCCTGGTCCTGTTTTGCCACCAGAAGGCATGAAGCACTTTTGCACAACCTATCACGACCTTCGTCCCAGGCTTGAATTCAAGCTGTGCAACATACGATGAAAAGGCCCTGTCGTTAAAGCGCTCATATTGAAGCGCACCAGTCGGGCAAACACTTACGCACCGCCCACACTCCTGGCATTTCAGGTGGTCTATTTCAAGGCCAGATTCCCCTAGAGATATGGCCGAGTCTTCACAAACATCCATGCACTTTGTGCAGCCTCCAAATGACCTGGTGCTGTGCTGACACATGAAGGGATCGAGGGTTATAACCTCTTCCACTTGCCTCTTGCAGACTGTAGAAACGAGCTTATCTATTTCATCGTGTCTGTAGACAGATGGATGGCCCTTGTCACAGCCTATTTCAACACCTGAAAGGCAAAGGATGGCTGCCACCTCAAATTCAACAGACTCGCTTGCATGAAGATCTATGGCTCCATTTGGGCACGCCTCAACACAGGCCATGCAAAGGGTGCACCTGTCAAAGTCTAGAAAAAGCATCTCTTTCAGACACTCTTCTGGACAGGAGCTGCCGCAAAAACCGCAATAAGAACACCTTTCTATGTCGAAGGGGCTCTTCAGATCAACTCGAAGGCTAAGGCCATGCCCCTTCTTCTCAAGATCTATAGCGGAAGCCGTTATAAAGGCGGGATGGTACCCCTTTGTCAAAACAGGTGTTATTGCAAGCAGCCCGCCCCACGTATCCACAAAATTTGCAAGGACGGTGGCATCGTCTGAAAATACTGCCACCCGCGGATCTGGCTCAAGAATAAAACTCCTGAAAAGCACGTGCTCCTTCCAGCTTAGCTCTGCCTTTGCGATGTCAAGAAGCATCTCAGGACCAAAACTTCCAAGGTCTGCATTCAGTTGGAGGGCTGGAGAAACAGGCGCATCCTGCTCACCATAAAGGCCGGGGAAACCACTCAAAAGGCGCGCGCCACGCAATTTCGCATTCACAGGGGATGATACGCCAGGATGGACAAAGACGTCCTCCTCGTTAAGATTGAAACCGCCTTTATCCTTGCGGCAAAGTATATATAGATTGAATTTCTTCATGGCCCTTTAATCCTGATTCCAGAAAAGACGAATTCGACTGTTCAAAAGCCCCTTCTTACCGACCAGGCTTGAACTTTGGCATGCCCTTTATTTATAGTACCCTGGTTTTTCAAAACAAGTTTTATTCCCGATTAATTGAAACGGTTTTCAATAACTCATTATGACAACTTTTCTCCCAACAAGGACATGCGATGGAAAATCTGGTAAAATTGCCCCTTGAAACCACGATCGTCACCCCAGAAGGCAGCACCAAAAAGGAAGAGCTTCTTGCCATAGAGGTACCCTATAAGGTCATGCTGAATGAGGTGGAGATCGGGGCATCAATGGTCCTTCCCACTGGTCTTGAAGAATTCGGGCCAGGCTTTCTTTTTGGTCAGGGTTATATCACCTCTCCAAAAGAGGTTATTGAGGTATGGGTCTGCCCTGAGGGAAAGATCTCCGTATATGCGGATGTGGCTGAAGACAGCGCGCCCAAGGAGGTAATCATCACCTCAGGCTGTGGAGGTACCGGCAAGATCTCAAAAGACATGCTCGAAGGCGCCTTTGAACCCCTCAGTGAAGCCACAATCACCTTTCCGGAAATCAGGGAATTCATACTCGAAGTATTGAAAAAATCTGACCTTGGAAGACAAACCCACTGTGTCCACGGATGCGGTTTCTGGGCAGATGGGAAGTTAAAGGCCTTCTTTGAGGATGTGGGCAGACACAATGCCGTTGACAAGATCATAGGGGCCATACTCCTTGGCAGATTCACACCAAAGGGAGCCATTTACACCACAGGAAGGCTCACCTCTGACATGGTGTTGAAATGTGCAAGGATAGGCATCCCCATCGTAATGTCACGCACGGCCCCTTCCTCCTTAGGCCTTGCCATAGCAAGAAGGGCCGGGGTGACCCTTGCCGCCTATGCGCGCCCAGACAGATTGAACGTGTTCCACCGGCCAGACAGGATAAGAAGCTAATAGACTCAACCATTATTTCCCCTTGAAGCCCCAAGGGCACACTGGGCCCTGAAAAAGCCATCCTTAACCTGCCTGTTTCTTAAGGCCCACAAGATAGAGTGCAACGTTTGTAAGATAATGGATTATCACACCTAACCCAAATATGGCTACAGCATCCTTTATAGATGGTACATAAAATACCAGCATGAAAAGCATGCAGCCGAGGACCGAGTCTGCCTGGTCAATAAACATGAACAGATACCCTATTGTTCCCTTTTTATTCTGGCCTGGGGGAATGTCCAGGCGTCTTTTGATATAGCTGTTGGGCAGTTCGAAAAGTACGTAGCCAAGGCCCCAAATCGCTCCATACAGCCATTCCATTGCAGGAGAAAAGGATTGGTAATCCATGAGGGAAAGCCCTCGTGCCCAAGAAAGATGCTGGTCCAAATAACCCAAAACATACATCCAGAATCCAGTTAAAAAGATCATGCCAACAAATCCTTTCCAGGTCTTGTTGGCACCAAAAAGCCGCTTCCCGTCACTGCACAAGGCCCCGCCATCCATGGGACGCTTGAGGGAATCGAGAACCGGCAGCTTTACCAGGATCATGTTACAAACACCAGCAAGGATCACAGGCAAAAGGGTATAGACGATTCTAAGTATGTAAGACATCATACCTACGCCTTCTTGCCGATCCTTGAGCCGTATTTTACCAGACACTCTATATCCTGGTCCGAATAATGAATTATGTCGGCGTCCATCTTTACCATGCCTGGCTGGAAAAGAAGAATGATTGTAGAGCCGCCAAATTCGAAGTAACCCTTTTCCTGGCCCTTGCTAAAACGGGTTCCATCCCTGAAATGCTGGTGTATCCGGCCTACAGCCATGGCACCTATGTCAAGGTGGAGCACCTGTCCAAAATTGTTGGTTTTGAGCACCATGTATTCCCTATCGTTTCCTTGGAATATCCTCAAACCCTGCCTCAATGCCAAGGGGCTTACCGAATGAAATCTGCCGCCTACATGAACGGCTGGCCCGTGATGGCCATAATCAACATAACAAAACCTGTGATAGTCAAAGGGCGCCAAGCGTACCTTGACACAAAGGCCATTAACCCACGGCTCCACAGCCCTACTTCCTCCGAGCAGCTCTTCAAGGCCAAAGCCCTGGCCTTTTACAGGCAGAACCCTCTCCATTTCCGTCTTGTACACCTGAAGCCTTCCATCTGCTGGTGAAATCAGGACATCTGGAGCCATTTCTATGGGCCGTGCCCCTGGTTTGAGTCTCCTGATAAAAAACTCATTGAAGCTTTTGAAATAGGACAAGGGTTTTTCGATCTCGTTTATATCTATTTGATATTTATTTACAAAATCTAAAATCTTCCATGTGCTTCCAGGCCTGTTCTGAAGCCATCCATAGATCCTGGAGAAGGTCTTTGTACTCAGGATTGCTCTGGCAAAAAGCCTTCCAAGCCTGGTTCCATAAAATAGGTCCATGAACCACTTCTCAAAGACCTTTTCCTCTTCAAGGTGGCCAGTTTCCCTGTTGTAGACCAAAAGCACGTTGTCGTCGGCCCTTGCCTGTTCAAAAAAGCTCATATCAGACGAAAAACCCTGGCAATCCAAAAACCTATGAGTAACAGGCCAAGGAGTGGAAAAATGATATAAAAAACTCCTCCTGGTTTCTTGATGGGCACCTTAAGGACAAAGAAAAAGGCTAGCAGAAACAAGGCCAGCCGCACCAGGACATCAGAGAGCGTCTTAGGGATAAATAGGCCAATGGTCCACACCAAAGGAAGAACCAGGGCCGAATAGGTAACTGGCAGACCTGTATAATAGCCTGAAACCCCTTGTCTCCTGTCATTTAGGAGATTGAAATATGAAAGCCGTATCACTGCACTGAAACAATAAAAGGCATAAAGGAAATAATCTGATGTGGTGTCGAACCCTGAATGAAGGAGGATCATTATTGGCACGAACCCAAAGCTAATTGCATCCACAGTTGAATCGATATACAGACCAAATCTTTCCTCTTCATCACTTCTCTTTGACCTTCGTGCCACGACACCATCGAAAAGATCGCAAAGTCCGGCTAGGACGAAGCATATTACCGAAAGTTCAAATCTATCCTGGTATGACAGTATACATGCCCAAAGGGCGAACCAGAGCCCCAAGATAGTGACCCCAAATGGCAAGTTATAGATACCTATAAAATCCATCTTCATTGCAGGCTATCCATGACCCAGGAAAACGGCTTTCGCGGTCAAGGAAAGCAAGGGAATCAGAAAAAACAAGAATCCAGACACGTAAAGCCGCCTAGCCATAAACCTTTTCGGGTTGAAGTAAAGCCTCGTGCATTGAAACGAGATTATAAAAGACATAATGGCAAGGCTCACCACAAAAACAGATCCTGCATCTGCCAATATCCAAAACAAAATCCCAAAGATAACTGAGAAGCCATAGAGGAATATTGCCCAGCGGGCAGATCTTTTGGGCCCCAGGACACTAGAGAAGGTTTCTACCTTGAAAACAGCCTCGTCCAGACCATGCACACTATGGGCAAAATCGTGTGCAACAGCCCCTGTCCATACAAACAGGCCCATAAGCAGCAGGTTTTTTAGATCACTTTCACCCTTTAAAAGCCCTGAATAGATAGGAATCAATAAAAAGACTAGATTGACCAAAAAGGGTTGAAGCACTAACGGCACCCTTTTTTTTTGCTTGTAGAACGCTAAATATAAACTTGCTCCAAAACAGATGAGCCAAAAGGATGCAAAGACAGAATTTAGAACAAGAATCAATATAAGGCTCACTGCCACAAAGGCCTCAAGCCTTTTGACAGGAATTTTGCCAGACACAAGGCCACGTTCAGGGTGGGCTACTACATCCAAGACCATGTCTGAAATATCATCCACTATCCTGAGAGACAGAAGAGCAAGGAAGCAGGAGATAAGGCCAACACCTAACCTCAGTTTATCGAGTCCCAACAAGGAAGCAGGCGCGCCAAAAAGTACCAGGGCAACAGGGATACCCACCTTGAGGGGAAATCTTTCATCTAGGAATGATCTCAGAGCCTTTAACATTTACTCATTCCCTTTGTCTGCCTGAGAGGAGCACAACGGTTCCAGAGGTTCCATCCATTTCTATCATTTGGCCGTCCTTCAATATTTTCGTTGCTCCCTCCATGGCTACAATGGCTGGAATCCCGAACTCCCTGGCCACAATGGCGCCATGAGACAACATGCCACCCTTTTCAAGCACGAGTCCTCCAGCCATGAAAAAAAGAGGGGTCCAGCCAGGATCTGTCGTCTTGGCAACGAGTATATCCCCCTTCCTAAGCCCATGACCTGAGGCGGGATCCAAGACAATTTTTACCCTTCCGACCTTTCTGCCTCCTGACACCCCAAGGCCTACCAAGCTATAAGAATCATTATGACGAACATCTTCAGCCACTGGCATAAAATATTCGGCCTTTTCAGAAATAAAAAATTCCGGGGGCTCAATGGCCGAATTTTCTTCATGGGCCTTTTTTCTAAGTTTGATGATCTTGGACAAAAGTTCTGGAAAAAGAAACTTGCCTTCTACCAAGTCTCTAATCTCTGGAAGATGAAGATAAAATATATCGTCTGCCCTGTTCAGATGTCCCATCTTTTTTAGGAGCCTTCCAAGAACAAGCACCAAGCGCCTCAACTCACCAAAGAGAAGGCTCTGGAACAACCTGCCTCTTTCCCTAAGAACAGTGGCATCACGCGACAGGGCAAGTGCCCCTTTCAAGATTAATCTTTTATGAAAAGGCAACGATTTAATTACAGAATTAAGGGCTTGATCTATCTTTGTCTCGTCCTCTTTTTCGAGCCTGGAGGCATGCCCCTCTGACGCAATATAGCCCCTTACAAGATCCCAATACAGATGGTGACGTTCCTCAAACGTTGGATATATGAGCATACAATCATGATAGCAACGCGCCCCAAACTCTTCCATAAAGAAATCGAGCAGTTGACGCTGCCTCTGATCCAAGTTTTTCTCAAGGCCTTCATAGTCTTTAGCCTCTATCAACTTTCTGAGCTTGGCATTTCCTTTAACCTCCTGGGACATCTGCCAAATGAGCTTGGCGGGTTCTGTGCTTTTTACTTCTATCCCTTGCATCAACTTTGCCATCACTGGATCTGTATCTTTGGAAATCCAGCGACCTATCAGCGTCTCAAGAAGGCCGGTTGCAACCATCACCTTAAGATCAGCGCAAACTGGCCCCTGCCACGAAGTATCCACCCTTTGGAATATGTCTTGGATAGTGTCGAAAACAACCTTAATGCTTGCCCCATTGCCTGAAACCTGTCTCCACCCTGACCGCATATGGTGAAATTGGACTTCAAGTCCATCCAGATACCTCTTTGCCGAAAAAAGGACCCATAAAAAGCGGGGCCAAAAAAGGAGAAGCTGACTGGCCCTTGCAGGAAGGCCAATAGGCCCTTGTCCCCGCCTCTTACCATCAAGGGCAATCTCGCTCTTCTGGCCTATATAGGTGTCCAGAAACCTTGTCAGCCATCTGCCAATGGGGAACAGATGCATAACGTCATACCAGCTGTTCAGGTTGTAATATATCCGTCCGCAATGGACACCATTCAAGGACGTAAGCGTACCCTTGGCCCTGGATAGACCAGATTCGGACCAGCCGAAGAGTTTAAGGGCGCACCTCATATAGTGGGTGTAAAAGATATCTACTGCCGACCAGGCCAATGGGGCAAGGACCTTTGGAAAGTTCTCCGCCATGTTGACATTGGTCCACGCCACAGCGCTGGGGCTCGAAATGGCGGTGATGGGGCGTGCCTGAAGGACATAGAGACTTTCTCTATCGCAACACCACTCCATGTCCACAGGCTGATGAAATATCTTTTCTGCATCCAGTGCAAACCTTCTAAGCTGGGAGATATTGTGGGCCAAGGCTTCTGGAAGGCCCTTGGGCATGGCACCGGAGACACGTCTCAAATGTATCCGACCTGGAACTATCCTGCCAGAGACGAGCTTTTCCCCCATTCCTTCTACCCATTCCACTACCAGATAATCCGTGGACTTTGTCACTGGATCCAGAGTAAACACGACACCTGAAAACAGGGGCTTGACTTGATTCTGCACTATGACACCCATTGAAGGTACCGAATGGGTACCAGCCTTTTTCAGATAGGCAGAAACAGGCCTTCCAAGCCTGCTGGCCCAACATCGCTTTATGGCGTCGGGGACACGGAGAAGGGATACGTCCAATAGGGTTTCAAACTGGCCTGCCATGGAAAAATCAGTGCCATCCTCCATGCTTGACGAAGAGCGCACAGCAAAGAAACCCTCTCCTACACTCGTCTTTACAGCATCCAAGATTGCCCTTTCCATGCCTGGAGGAAAGTTCCCTTCTAATATCTGTTCTGGATTTGTGGATGGTTTGTCTCCATCCAGATCGTTGTAAGAACAGAAGGACCTAAAGGCTCGTTCTGTTACGACTAGCCCTAGAGGGACAGGAAAATCTCTGCTTAGCAATTCAGCCAGCCTTTTGGCCTTGGAGCCCACTTCCTCTATGGGCGCACTCTTGCAATCAACAAGGGGCAGGATAGCCTGCATCAGGCAGCCTCTCCATATATTCTGAAACCATCTGGATATGCCTCGCTTATATATGCTGTCAGGTTTGCATATACCCTTTCCAGGAATTCGAGTTTCAAGATATTGTGTCCAAGCAGATAGAGATTCATCCTAACAAGGGCGAAAAAGACTGCATTAAGATCAAGTATCTCAATGAAATGGTCCCGGTGAAACCTCCTTTTCAAGGCTTGCTGAAACCTTTCTAGATAGAAATCCACATAGTCTATATAATCCTGTCTCAAGGAACCCCTTTTCATGACAAATACCAGGAATTCTATGAGATCGTGCTGGGGATTTTGAAAAAAGGCCAACTCCCAATCGTAGAGTACAGTCACTGGCTTTTTGTCACCTCTTCTAAGGCACAAGTTTCTCGGATTGAAGTCGTTGTGGGTGAGGGTGAGAGGGAAGGAGAGCATCCTTGCCACATTTTCCTCAAGATTGTCCAGAAATACTTCATATATCCTTTTCAGTTGCCTTGGAATAAGGGTGGGATATCTTGCCCCGTTGAACTGGGTCAGTTCTTTCAAAAGCTCCAAAGAGCTGCAGACGAAATCTGTGTCCAGTCTTTGAATGCTCATCTGCCTGAGCCCTTGGTACTTGTCGAAATAGATGGCGTGCATGGATGCCATATCAGACAGGACCGTCTTTATGGCATCTGGCTTCCAGACCTTCCCTTCATGAATTGAATCATAGTAATGGCTTCCTGTCAGGTCCTCCATCAATATCGCATAGAGCTCCCGTTTGCGATCCACCTTGGTACCATAGATCCTGGGACAAAATTCCAGGAGCCTCTCATCCACATTGCCATAGAGGCCTATCTCTCTCAAATGGCTATCTTCAAGGCAAAAAATATGTGACTGCGATTCATAAAGACCTGGAATGCGATCTTCTCCTGTAAGTTTCGCAACCTTGAGCCCTATTTCTGAAAGCTCCCTGTTAGAAGCCTTTAGCTTCAAGAACACAGGGATTTTCTTTTCACCCTCAGCTGTTTTCGCAGTGAGCAGAAAGCGGTGCAGACCATGAACGCTCGCATTTTTGCCAGTAATGGTTGAGATGATCCCAGAACAGCTTAGGCGGGGCATCTTCTGCACCTTGGTGACAAGGAGCCCTGGCTCATCAAAAATATCAGTAAAAAATCTCTCATTTATATCAGACCATGTGACGGTATTAGTTGGCCTATTTCTTCCAAGGCGTTCATGGGCACTCACGAAATCGTTGGTGACAATGGCTGCCCCCGTTGACACATCCAAGGCGAGACAGGCTGCTGCAACTATCTCGGCAAACCTGAAGAGTCCTCCCTGGCCGTAGCAGCCCATGATCTCAAGGCACTCTTTCTGGACAGGCAGTTTAGTGCCTCCCCCTACAGTGCCGGCTACCAATGAGGGCAAAAATACCGTGAAGACTAAACCGTCATCCTGAAGATTTGCCTTGAAGATCCCACCAGAAGACTCATGCACACATGCTATGTCCTGACCGGTCGCAGCAAAAATGGCAGCAATCACATTGGCGAAATTGATATTCGAACCCATCATGCCAATATGTTGTGAGCTAAATTCCGCTTCAGACCATATCCTTACAAATTGTTCTGGCCTTACACGCAAGATCCTTCTCAATATCTTACCTGGTACAAAGCAAGTGGCTGTCACGGCCAAACCCCGACCCTCAATAAAATTCTGGTAGTTCGCCTTCTTGTCTCCAGACATGTTGGCCTCGATATTGTGCCACATATAATCTATGAATGGATCGGCCTTTATCCTGTCTGCTATCCAATCGCATGCCACCCACGTACAGGCAGATGTCATATTCTGGCCTGCTGCATCCCCTGTGGTAAAGTAAAACCTCAGATGAAGTGCTGTCCCCACCACCAGGGGTTGAATCTTTTCTAACTTTGCAACAGATGAGACGCTTTCAGACCTTTCTTTTATCTGCTCCATGTGGCTCAGAACCCATCTTTCCAGGTTCACCGCCCCCGCCAGGCTCTTACAGAAAAAGACAGGGGCCCTTACCATATGCTGCCTTGCAATATGGACATGGACTCCTCCAGAAAGGCTGCACGCCTTTGCGCCCCGGCTTATAGAGCTGACAAGGGCACCCTCTGTTGTGGCAATGGGAAGCGGCACATAACCATCTACATAGGTACCCCTGACCAGTAGCGGACCTGCAAGGCCTACCGGAATCTGCACAGCGCCTATGTAATTTTCTATGTTTCCTGCCAGGGATTCTGGCTTGAGGATGGAACGGGCTATATTTTCAAGCCTTGCACCTGAAACCTGCCTTGCCCATTGAAGCCTTGTATCTACTGCCAGCTTGGAATAGTGGCCCTTTTTGGAAAACCTTGGGATCCGGCTCTGGTCCACTTCCAAGGCATCTTGAGCCTGGCTTGGCTGTCTAAGGATTTGAAGCGCCTCTGCCAACTCGGCCCTCTCCTCTATATTGGAACAATATGCATGGAGGCGCATGATATTGTTACGGCAATCCACCTGAACGACCTTCATCTGGCTTATAGGGACAACAGTTGCATCATTGCCCAAATTTATATTTTCTATCTCCATTCCAGGCTCAATCGGACAATGGACATCCAAGTGAATTTCCAATCCCCATTGCCAAAAGGCTGTAAGACTTCCAGTATAAATTTCTCCTCTACTCATGAATGAGGCTGGAGGCCGTCTATCTATATGAAAAATCCTCTTTCCAGACATGGCGAAATCTCTCCAGGCCGCTTTATGGGTCTTTTTGGGAATAAGAGACAATATGAGTAGGCTTACAGGTTCTATCGTTTTTTTGTAAAAAAATTAGCAAACTAACTATTTAAATAAAGATCTCACCAGGCAGTCACAACCTGTTGGTATAATCAGAGGTGTTGTTTCTATTTAAGGCCCAGGCTGTCTAGCAATACCGTTTTCATCAAGCTGTACAAGCTCGATTCCCGCCTCATCGAGCATTTGCCTTGAAAGGTCGTCTGGATAGCCATCCTGGTAATAGATCTTTCTGATTCCTGCATTTATTAGCATCTTGGTACATATGGAACAGGGAAGATTGGTACAATAGAGAACCGCGCCCTCGACTGCAATACCGTGAAAGGCCGCTTGAATCAGGACATTTTGCTCTGCGTGGAGTGCCCGGCACAACTCGTGCCTCTGTCCGCTCTTTACTCCAAGCCTTTCACGAAGACAACCTATCTCAAGACAGTGCTGAAGGCCTGCAGGCGCACCGTTGTAACCAGTGCACAGAATCCTTTTGCCTTTCACCAATATTGCACCAACCTTGCGCCTGAGGCAAGTAGACCTCTGGGCGACAAGCTTTGTTATGGACATGAAATACTGATCCCAGGATGGCCTCTTGGAGAACTCTGGAGCCTGATATGCCTCTGGTGGGCTCGTCACTTTTAGAGCTTTCAGCCACACTCCCCAAGAGTGGACTCGTAACGGTTCAGGCGGTTCTCGTAAAGTGGGAATTCTTTGCAGATCTTTTCTATCTCTGCCCTTATCTTTCCTACCAGCTGATCGTCTCCTGGATTAAGCAGTAGATCGGCTATGAATTCTCCCACTATTTCCATCTCTGGCTCCTTGAGGCCCCTAGTGGTGACAGCAGGTGTACCTATCCTTATGCCGCTTGTAACCCTAGGAGGCTGCTTATCAAAGGGGATGGCATTCTTGTTGACGGTTATGCCAGCCATTTCCAGAATGTTTTCTGCTTCGGCTCCAGTAAGCCCCTTGTCGGACAAGTCTACGAGGATAAGATGGTTGTCAGTACCCCCAGACACCAGACGGAACCCCCTTGCAGACAGCACTTCTGCCAGTTTCGATGCGTTTGCCACTATCTGTTGACAATAAAATTTGAATTCATCCTCCAGGGCTTCCTGAAACGCCACTGCCTTGGCAGCTATGACATGCATCAAAGGGCCACCCTGGATACCAGGAAAGATTTGGCTATTCAAGAGCCTAGAAAATTTATCCTTGGCAAGAATGATCCCCCCTCTCGGGCCCCTGAGAGTCTTGTGGGTGGTCGAGGTGATGAAATCTGCAAAGGGTACAGGAGAAGGATGAATGCCTGCTGCCACAAGACCAGCAATATGGGCCATATCCACCATGAAATAGGCACCCACCTCCTGTGCGATCATCTGAAAGTGGGCAAAATCGATGGTGCGGGGATATGCGCTGGCACCAGCCAGGATCATCCTTGGCATGTGCTCCCTGGCCTTTTCTGCCACCTGATCCATATCTATGGTCTCAGTTTCTGGATTGACGCCGTAATGGACTACATTGAACAACCTGCCTGAAAAGCTCACAGAAGAACCGTGAGACAGATGCCCGCCATGTGCAAGATCCATGGAAAGAATGGTGTCACCAGGATTCAATGCTGCAAAATAGACTGCCATATTGGCCTGGCTGCCGGAATGGGGCTGAACATTGGCATATTCGGAGCCAAAAAGCACATTCAAGCGGTCAATGGCAAGCTGCTCCACAATATCCATATTCTCACAGCCACCATAATACCGCCGCCCTGGATAACCCTCAGCGTACTTATTCATGAATACGCTGCCTTCAGCCTGCATTACCGCCTCACTCACAAAGTTCTCCGAGGCGATCATCTCCAGCTGACTTGTCTGACGTCTTATCTCCGACCACAGTGCCTTGAAAATCTGCGGATCAGTACTGCATAACTCTTTCACTTGCTGCTCCCAAAAAATTTATGCAGCGAGAGCCACTGCTGCATGCCTGTTAATATCTTGCCTGCGACATTCAGCCCTGGTCGATCAAATTCAGTCTTCGTGTGTGCCTGCCGCCTTCAAAGGGAGTCGTCAGCCACAACTTGACCATTTCCAGGGCCAAGCCTGGGCCTATCACCCTGCCTCCCATGCACAAGATGTTTGCATCGTTGTGAAGCCTGCTCATCTTTGCAGTGAACAACTCATGACAAAGTGCTGCCCTTATTCCAGAGACCCTGTTGGCTGCGATGGACATACCTATGCCTGTGCCGCATATGAGTATACCCCTGTCCGCCTTGCCCTCTTTCACCAACCCAGTTACAGCCTTGGCCTGTTCAGGATAATCCACTGAGTCCTCGGAAAAACAGCCCACATCTGTCAGATTATGCCCCAGATCGGCAATAAACGGCTTCAGGTATTCCTTGAGGGCAAAACCACCATGATCTGCGCCTATGGCAATATTCATGAAAAATCCTTTTCCTTAAATAAGGCCCTATTTGAACCTCTTAAATATGAGCACACCGTTTGTGCCGCCAAACCCGAATGAATTACTCATGACTGTGTCAATATCCATTGATCTTGCCTCATTTGGGACATAGTCAAGATCACATTCCGGGTCTGGATTCTCGTAATTTGTGGTTGGAGGTATCACTCCATCTTCAAGGGCCTTGATGCAGAATACCGCTTCTATCCCTCCTGCGCCACCAAGCAAATGCCCTGTCATGGACTTTGTAGAACTGACAGGGATCTTGTAGGCGTACTCCCCAAAGACCTGTTTTATGGCCTTGGTTTCGCAACTGTCATTGAGAGGAGTGCTGGTACCGTGGGCATTTATATAGTCGATATCCTCTGGATTCATTTGGGCATCGGACAGGGCCTCCTCCATGCATCTTGCACCTCCTTCCCCGTCGGCTGGAGGAGCAGTCATGTGGTAGGCATCCCCTGTGACCCCAAAACCGCAAATCTCACCACGGATATTGGCGCCCCTCTTCTCGGCATGTTCCAGGCTCTCGAGTATGAACATGCCTGAACCCTCACCTATGATAAACCCATCCCTGTCCCTATCGAACGGACGGGAAGCGTGCTCTGGATCGTCATTTCTCGTAGAAAGCGCCTTGAGCGAGGAAAATCCTGCAAGGGCCAATTCCGTGATTACTGCTTCTGTTCCCCCACAAAACATCACATCGGCAGCTCCCCGCTGAATCTCCTTAAAGGCCTGGCCTATTGCATGGGTGCCTGCCGCACACGCAGTGCACACGACAGTGTTGGGCCCTTTTGCATTGTAGAGTATGGAAATCTGGCCAGAGGCCATATTGGGAATGGCCATTGGGATGAAAAAGGGGCTTACCCTCCTTGGCCCCCTGTTGACCAGAACGTCTCTAAAAAATTCAATGCTTCCCAAGCCTCCAAGCCCGCAACCTGTTATAACTCCTATCCTGTTGGGGTCCTCTTTGTCCATATCAAGACCTGAATCCTCCCAAGCCATCTTGGCAGTAGCCAAGGCATATTGGACAAAAGGATCCAAGCGCTTAATAAGCTTCAAGGGCATGAACTGCTCTGGATCAAAGCCCTTAAGTTCAGCTGCTATACGGCATGCATAGCCATCAGTTGGGAACTTGGTGACCGGCCCTACACCTGACTTGCCGGCGGTTATGCTTGCCCAGCTCTCCTCTACTCCTATTCCTACAGGGGTAACCAGGCCGAGACCGGTAACCACTACCCTACGATCGCATGCATTCTTACCCATGAAAAACTTCCCCCAGGGGATCTATCCCATGTGCTGTTTCACATAGTCAATGGTGTCTTTTACTGTCTGGAGCTTTTCGGCATCCTCATCGGCTATCTCCATGCCGAACTCTTCTTCCATGGCCATGACGAGTTCCACTAGGTCCAGGGAATCGGCCCCGAGATCATCAGTGAAGGAGGCCTGGGGTACCACCTTTTCCTTGGGCACACTCAACTGGCTCGATATGATTTCTATTATCTTTTCCTGAACATCCATTCCATTTTCCTCCTAAAAATATCATTACTGGCAGACTAAGCCGCCATTTACGTGCAATGTGTGGCCTGTGATATAAGAAGCAGCCTCCGTGGCCAAAAAAACCACAGGACCGGCTATTTCTTCAGGACTACCCATCCTGCCCAAGGGAATTTGCCCCAAGAGGCTGGTCTTGATCTTTTCCGGCAATCCTGCAGTCATATCCGTCTCTACGAATCCAGGGGCAACGAGATTACACGTTATGCCCCTGGTGGCCATCTCTCTTGCCACTGTTCTGGTCAGGCCCTCAAGGCCTGCCTTGGCAGCGCTATAGTTGGCCTGCCCAACATTGCCAATGGTGCCCACCACTGAGCCGATGTTTATTATCCGGCCCCAGCGGCTCTTCATCATTGCCATGGCACACGCCTGAATGCAATTGAAGGCACCTTTGAGATTTACATTTATCACTTGATCCCAATCCTGTTCTTTCATTCGGGCCAAAAGACCGTCCCTCGTGATACCGGCATTGTTCACGAGTATCTGGATCGGGCCATGTTCCTTTACTACGGCAGAAATGGCCTCCTTTACAGCATCCTTATCAGATACATCAAAGGGGCATAAAAATGCCTTGCCGCCTGAAGCCTCAATCCTTGAAAGCACTTCCTTGGCTGCCTCTTCGTTACTGGTGAAATTTATGAATACGCTGGCCCCTTTTTGAGCAAGCTTAAGACATATTGCACGTCCTATGCCCCTGGACCCTCCTGTAACCAGGGCATTTTTCCCTTCAAGCTCTCGATCAGCCATGCGCCATCCCCCGTTCCTGGCAAATTTTTTTAACAAGTAAAGGCAACACTTCTTTCACATCACCTACTATGCCATAAGTGGCTATTTCGAAAATAGGCGCCTCTGGGTCTTTGTTGACAGCAACTATCATCTCTGAACCCTGCATTCCCACAAGGTGCTGTATCGCACCACTGACTCCAAAACCCATATATAGTTTGGGAGAAACGGTAACTCCTGTCTGGCCTATTTGGGTCCTGCCAGGCAACAAGCCTGCATCTGTCACAGCCCTAGTGGCCCCTATCCCCGCATCAAGACAGTGAGCAAGTTGCTCTATGAGCGCAATGTGTTTCTCATCCTCGACCCCCCTGCCGGCAGTCACCACTATCTCGGCATCTGTCAGCATGGGGCCTTCTGCCTCCTCGACAACTGACTCCAACACTCTGATACGGCTTGTCAACAAGTCCTGAGCAGGCTGGATCTCAAGAACTTCACCACTTCTGGATTCATCTGGCTCCAGTGCCTTGAGGACATGGGGCCTTACCGTTGCCATCTGCGGCCTTCTGGTGTCACAAATTATGGTGGCCATGAGATTGCCTCCAAACGCAGGCCTGGTTTGCAAAAGATCTCTGCCTTCTGGACTTATCTCAAGCCCTGTGCAATCTGCTGTGAGGCCCGTCTCAAGAAGGGTGGCTACCTGGGGGATAAAGGCTCGCCCCATGGCAGTGGCTCCGGCCAATATGATCTCAGGCTTCTCGTCACCTGCAAGCCTTGCCAGTATCCTTGCGTATGAATCATCTACGAACTGATCCAAAGCAGGATCATCCACCACAAGCACCCTGTCTGCACCCCTTGCCACAAGCTCTTGGGCCTTATCCCTCACACCGCTTCCCATGAGGATGGCGGTGAGGTGAGTTCCAAGATCGTCTGCAAGTTGCCTGCCCTTGCCAAGGAGCTCAAAGGTCACCGGGGCGTAAGTGCCGTGCCTGATCTCAGCCACTACCCAGACACCTTTCCACTCCTCAAGGGAAGGCCCCTTTGCTGGCCTTCCGCCTTCTTCCGTAATCTCAATGGCCTCTTCTGGACATGCCTCGGCACAGGCTCCGCACAGCGTGCAAGTATCCTGGTCGATAACAGCCTTTTCATCAACGATGGAGATTGCGCCAAATGTGCATACGTCTTCGCATTCGCCGCAGCCAACGCATTTATTTATGTCAACAGTAACCATCAGATGATTCCCGCTTCCTTGAATTTTTCTATAAGTGTATCCACTTGCTCCTCGACACTGCCCTGAAGCATCTCCCTGCGGGCTTCAAACTTGGGTATATGGGTGGAAAACACCTTGGTGGGAGAACCTGCAAGCCCTATTTTGCCTTCTTCAGCACCTATGTCCCCTGCACTCCAAAGAGGGATCTCCGCCTTCTTGGCCCTCATCTTACCCTTTAGAGATGGCACCCTGGGAGTATTGAGTGAGGCAAGGACCGTAAGGAGCATAGGGAAGGCCACCTCTACAACGTCATAGCCCTGCTCGCACATGCGTTTAAGACGCAGGCCTTTTCCGCCATCTACTATCTCCATCTCTCCCACGCAGGTTACACATGGGACCCCCAGCCTCACAGCTAGCCCAGGTCCAACCTGAGCGGTATCTCCGTCTATTGCCTGCTTGCCGCAAAGGACTGCATCCACTTTGCCTATCTTCTGGATGGCCTTGGCCAATGTATAGGTGGTGGCGAGGGTATCTGCCCCTGCAAAGGCCCTGTCTGAGACCACTACCCCTTCGTCTACTCCCATTGACATCGCCTCCCTGATGGCATCCTGGGCCTGTGGTGGCCCCATAGTAACTGCCGTCACCTTTCCGCCTAGTTCGTCTTTAAGGGTGAGGGCAGCCTCGATGGCATTGTAGTCAAAAGGGTTAATTACGCTCTGGACTCCATCTCTTATAAGGGTGCCCTTTTCATGGTCCCACTTTACACTTTCGGCATCTGGCACCTGTTTTATGCATACAACAATATTCATAGCTATCTTCTGGCATACTCCTTGTTGAGCGCCTGGCCTATCACATTCCTCTGAATCTGATTGGTACCTTCGTAGATTTGGAGAATCTTGGCATCCCTCATCATCTTCTCCACTGGATAATCCTTCATGTATCCATAACCCCCAAGGATCTGTACAGCATCAGTGGTAACCTTCATGGCAACATCCGTGGGGAAGAGCTTGGCCATGGCTGAAAGCTTTGAAAAATTTTTTGCACCTGCATCAATGGTTCTGGCAATGGCATAGACAAGTGCCCTTGCTGCTTCTATCTGAGTAGCCATGTCAGCAAGCATGTGCTGAATGGCCTGGAAGGATATTATTGGCTGGCCAAACTGGACCCTCTGCCGGGCATAGACAACCGATTCGTCAAGCGCTGCCTGGGAAAGCCCAACAGCTATGGCCCCAATGCCTGGACGGGCAAGATCCAAGGTCCTCATGGCTATGATAAACCCCATGCCCCTTTTGCCGAGGAGCCTGTCTTTTGGTATGCGGCAATCGTTGAATACCAGCTCCCTTGTGGAAGAGGCCCTAAGGCCCATCTTCTTTTCCTTCTTGCCAAAACTGAATCCTTCATCACCTTTTTCCACTATGAAGGCAGAAGCACCCCTGGCCCCCTTGGCCTTGTCAGTCATGGCTATGATGGTGTATATCTCTGCTTCCCCGCCACTGGTGATCCACTGCTTGGTACCATTTAGGACCCAATGATCCCCCTCATCCACAGCTGTAGTCTTTATTGCAGCAGCATCGCTTCCTGCGCCTGCCTCAGTAAGCCCAAAGGCCACAAGGCGTTTGCCAGCGGCGATGTCGGGCAGATACTTTGCCTTTTGCTCGTCTGTGCCATAAAGATATATAGGATAGCCTCCCAGGGCGCTAGCGGCAAAGGTTGTGGTGATTGCTATACAGCCATATGCCATCTGCTCCACTGCCAGGCAATTTTCAAAACATCCTCCGCCAAGGCCACCGTATTCTTCTGGTATATAGAGCCCGAAGAGATCTGCCTGGGCCAGGTCTTTCATAATGGACCAGGGAAATTCCTCGGTTTCATCCAGCTTGGCCCTTACAGGAATGATCTTTTCCTCGGTAATCTGGCGCGCCAGATCCACTATCATCTGCTGTTCTTCTGTGAGAAAATAATTTACCTTACTCATTAAACGAGCCCCTTCTTATGCCCTCTATAACTAAGGATGCACCAAATCTTCATTACCAGCGCATTGTTACTCCTGCCCAGGTAAAGCCTCCTCCAAAGGATATCATCAGGACGTTATCTCCTTTTTTCAGCCTGCCAGACCGGTTGGCTTCATCAAGTGCAATGGGAATGCTTGCCGCAGAGGTATTACCATACTTATCAATATTGATAAAGACCTTCTCTTTTGGAAGATCCAACCTTTCCCTCAAAAAGTCCAGTATTCTGATATTGGCCTGATGGGCTATGAGCAAATCCAAATCGTCGTTTCCCCAGCCTGCCTTTGCCATGGATTCGTGGGCAACAGATTCAAGGGCCTTGACAGCATGCTTGAAAACATCCTTCCCCTTCATTTCTATATACTGCCATCCCTTGGAGAGAATGTCTTGATCCACGGGATGGGCTGTGCCTAACCCCCGGATTGTCAGCAGCTCCCAGACAGAACCGTCAGCATGAAGACATGTGGAAAGTATGCCGCTGTCGTCATCAGAGCCTGTGACCACTGCGGCTCCAGCCCCATCGGCAAACAGAACACAAGTGGTGCGGTCGTCCCAGTTGGTGCGCCTTGAAAGCACTTCACTGCCAATGGCCAATATCTTCATCGAGGGATTGTCCCTGACAAATTTGTCTGCAATGGCCAGGCTGTACAAGAAACCCGAACATGTGGCAGAAAGATCGAATGCCCCTGCATTTCCAGCTCCCAGCGTTTTCTGAACGAGACAAGCCACTGACGGCATAGGCATATCAGGGGTAAGCGTACCTACGATAATAAGATCCACCTCTGATGCATTTATGCCTGCCATCTCAAGAGCAGATCGCGATGCCTCCACGGCAAGGTCCGAATTGTTCTCCCCAGGCCTTGCTATATGTCTCTGTCTGATGCCGGTACGGGTGGTGATCCACTCATCCGAAGTATCTATCATGGACTCCAAGTCCCTGTTGGTAAGCACCTGTTCAGGCACAAAAGAGCCCGTTCCTACAATTTTTGACCTTGTTGTCATCTTGCTTGGAATATCAGACTATCCTCAGAAAGTCGCGGCGGCTGTTGATGGAGGTCTCCAGCTTGCCTGCCAAGTCAAGGCTAGCAAGATTGTGGGCAACTGCTATGGCGTTCCTCACAGCCTTTGGGCTGGAACTGCCATGACATATGATGGCCACACCCTTTATTCCCAGAAGTGGTGCCCCCCCGATTTCAGAATAGTCTACCCGTTTGCGGAATCTTCTGAACGCCTTTCTGGCCAAGCCATAACCCATAGAAGCTAGTATACTACTTTCCAGCTCGCTCTTGAGCATGGTAAGTATTGCCTCTGCCAGTCCCTCGCTCAGCTTGAGGCAGATATTGCCCACGAAACCATCGCAGACCACCACGTCCACCTCTCCTCTAAATATATCCCTGCCCTCCACATTGCCCACAAAATTGAGGTCGCTGCCTGCCAACAGATCAAAGGCCTTCTTGACCTGCTGATTGCCCTTGGAGCCTTCCTCTCCTATACTGAGGAGGCCGACTGTCGGAGAAACCTTCTTGTTGACTTCCCTGACAAAGAGGGAACCCATTATACCGAATTGAAGGAGATGATGTGGCCTGCAATCCACGTTGGCCCCAACGTCGATGATCAAAGACGGCTCCCTCAGGGTGGGGACGAGAGTTGCAATAGCTGGCCTGACACCCTTGATCCTTCCAAGAGTGAACATGGCTGTTGCAAGGGTAGCCCCTGAATTTCCAGCACTTACCACTGCTTCTGCCTGCCCTTTGTTTACCAGATCAAAGGCCACTCTAATGGATGAATCCTTTTTCTTCCTCAGGGCCTCAGAAGGTGCCTCTTCCATACTGACAACCTGGGAGGCATCCCGAATAGTGATGGGGAGATCAGAGCCGCCAGCACTTTCGAGTTCTTTGGCAAGCAGTCCAGAACGACCTACTAGAATGATCCCAGTATCAAGGTCCCTGGCAGCAGCTACCGCACCTTCCACCAGAATGGAAGCACCATGGTCACCGCCCATTGCATCAAGAGCAATAGCCATCAACTATGTATCCTGTTAGTCTTCAACTTCGCCCAAAAAGTCCCGACCTTTGTAGGTTCCGCAGTGGGGGCAAATTCTATGTGGGGCCTTCGGCTCTGCACATTGCGGACATGTCGAAACCGCCGGTTTTTTGAGAGCGTCATGGGAACGCCTGTTCCCTCTTCTTGACCTGGACACCTTGCGCTTTGGTACAGCCATAATCTTAAATCCTCCAAATTGTGTATAAATAACTGTGCTTCATTGCCTTTTCAAACTGTCTTCAACCTGGACAAGACTGCAAACGGGCTGGTTGCGTGTACTTCCTTGCATCTGCATTCCTCCAGGTTGAGATCTGCTCCGCACCCTGGGCAAAGGCCCCTGCAATCTTCCCTGCAGAGTATCCTCATGGGCAGTTGAAGTAGGATCTGCTCCCTGAAGAGTTCCTCAGCCCTTATTTCACCATCTTCATACCAGTAGACCTCTACTTCGTCTCCACTCAATTCATGGTCTGATTCTAGATCCTGGTAAAATTCACTTGTAGGTTTGAGCAGATAGAAAAAGGAGGCCTCAACCTCTGTAGAAAAGGCTTGCAGACATCTATCACAGGCCAGTTTCACCTTGCTCTTAACCCTGCCTGAAATGTGTATTTCCGCATCGGATCTGTGAATTTCAAGCCTGCCAGAAGCATGAGAAATGGTGCAGTAGTCGTCCACTTCTGAGATGAGACCGGCCAATTCTGTAAAATTGAGGAATAATCCATCTTCTGGAATATCCGATACCTGTATATGTGTTTCCAAGAACATGTTTTCGTGTTTAGACTCTTGATTTTTAGACACCCTGTTCTTTTGCACGCCTATCTATAAAAACTGGATAAAGGGCAACAGACAACTTTTTACCGGATGCATCCGGCCATGATACGGGTTCAGTCGGGAAAGACAATCCAGTCTCTGCATCTGCAAAGGATCAGTGTCACGTTTTTAAACGAAATTAAACAATATAAATTGCCCTGCGCCCTTGTCAAGTAATGTTAGGAGCAGGGCTTCTATTCCCGACTGTTCAACTTGGCTATTATTATGCCTGCTTCGTAAAGAAGGTAAAGAGGAATACCCATAAGGGCCATGTTCACTACGTCTGGTGTGGGAGTCAGGATTGCAGCAAGAATTGCGATTATAAGTATTGCATATCGCCTTACCCTGCTAAAGGTGGAATAGTGACAGATGCCTATGCGGCAAAGAAGGGTCATAAGCAAAGGGATCTCGAAGATGAGGCCAAAACCCAACAGGAAAAGGCCTGTGAAACTCACAAACTTGCCGACACTGATAACAGGCCTTATCAGTTCTGACTGGTAGCCAAGGAGGAAATTGATGCCAAATGGCAGGGTAATGAAAAAACAAAAGGACGCCCCTGCATAAAAGAGCAGCAGCGCAAAAAGTATGAATAGTGCCGCAAACTTCCTGGTAAGGCCAAAGGCAATCACCATAACCTGGGCTATGCGCCACAATATCCATGGGGTTAACACGAGTATCGCCATAACACTTGCGATCTTCAAAAGGGCCAGAACTGGCTCCATAACCCCAAAAAATGCAAGTTTCTGATCGAGATCCATCTGGAGAAAAAGGAGTATATCAGGGGCATACCAATAAAAGATGAAAGTGAGGCAGAAAAAGGCAATGGCAAGCTCCAGAATAAACTTACGGAACTGGACCAGAAAGACTATTAGCTTCCTTGCAGGATAATCCTCGTTTTCAGATGATTGTTCTTCTATGGATGCCTGTTCAGGATTCATGATTTGCCTCGTCCAGGCCTCCTGTCAATTGATATGGCGCTGAAGATTAATGGCCACAGGAGATCAGATGATATTTTGCCTTATGTAGTTCACTGCGTTTCTGAACATGGCAATTCCTGCCCCTTCTTCTCCACTGAAATGGCGCCTTGTCCACTGGGGATGATTAGTAAAATGATGATACGCTTCTGGATGGGGCATCAAGCCCATTAACCTTCCAGTCGGGTCGCAAATGCCCGCGATAGCGAGTTCAGAGCCATTGGGGTTTTGGGGATAGTCTAGCGTTGGCTCCTCGGTATCCGGATTCACGTATTGAATGGCAATGAGATCTTTGGCCTCGATCTCGTCCAGAATCTTTTTGTCGAGACACACAAACTTCCCTTCGCCATGTCGTACTGGAAGCTCTATGGTCTCGAGCCCTTTGGTAAAAACACAGGGACAATCCCCATTTGCCTTGCATGTGACCCACCTGTCTTCAAATCTTCCAGAATCATTGTAGGTGAGGCTCACCACCCTGCTTTCGTAATCTCCATCAAGGCCTGGCAAGAGGCCTGTCTTCACCATAAGCTGAAAGCCATTGCACACTCCAAGGATGAGGCCTCCTTGTTCCACGAACTCGAGTATCTGGTCCATGAGCCTTTCGCCTGATCCTAGTATCCGCGCATGCCTGAGCCTGTGGGCACCTGCCTGGGCCGCCCCCATGTTGTCGCCATCGAGAAAGCCACCGGGCAGATTCAGGAAATGGTAGTCGGTTATCCTTGTGGTGCCGTCCAATATGTCGCTAAGATGAACAATATCCACCTGATCGGCCCCTGCAACCAAACAGGCATGGGCCATCTCCTTTTCACAGTTCGTTCCATAACCAGTCGTCACTATTGCCTTAACCCGAAGTGCCATTTCCTGCTCCGAAAATTAGGTATTGAATAAAAGATCTGGGGAAAATCTACTTCATTGGATAATTAGGGGCAACTTTTTCATAGCCACATGGCTGTAAGCCCCTGACAGCGCCCCAAAAGGCCGCATCAATTTTCGTGCAAAAATTGCACTTTTCATATTGACTTTAAACCTTCCATGAAATAAATAAAATTTCAACAAGTTGTAGTTACATCAAAAAATAGAGGCTCTTGTTCAAGGGCAAAGCGCAAAAAATGACACTTTACAGGCATGTTATCTCATACCTTTGGTTACTTTTTGCTGGCGATCCATGTCATTGGACAAAAGGACTTTCTGAAATAGCCTCATTTTAGCTTCACAACCAAAACATCTTTTTATTCGCTAACTCTTCCTTCATTTTTGCTTGGGAGGGACAAAAAACTAGGGAGGGCTGTATGAAAAATGTATCGATCCTGTGTGCCTTGATGTTGGTATTTTGTTCTACCTGTGTAACTGCCCAGAATTTCAGTGTAAATACCCCTGAAAATTTCCAGGCCGCTCTAACGTCTGCTCAATCTAATGGTGAAGCCGACGTCATCTACGTAGCGCCTGGAACGTACAGTTTGACCCAAACACTCATGTACCTAGCCGATGATGGTGACGAGGCATTAACCATTACAGCTGCCAACCAGGCTATGCCACCAATCCTGGATGGCCAGAATGGAGTCCAGATGCTCCATATAAACAACGACTTAAATGATGATGGAGCAGGAGATGCCAATGCTCCAATTACCATCAGATATATCTCCTTTCGAAATGGCAACGGTGTCCAAAATGGCATTCCAGGCTTTGGAGGTGGGCTCCAGGTGGAAACTGGACAGGCCTCTATCAACATGGAACACTGTACTTTTAACAACAACTCTTCGGATCATTTTGGTGGCGGGGCCTATTTCCATTCAAAGCACGGCGTGCTGAGTGTCAGAAACTGCACGTTTTCTGAAAACAGTGCGACCCACCTCGGTGGAGGCTTCCTTTTCCTGTCGGATACCGGTTCGGCAACCGCTTCAGATAATACCTTTACAAATAACAGGGTAACTTCAACTGACGAAACCACCGGCGGCGGAGGCATGGTGGTCTTTTCTGGAGACGGCTCCATCGTAGTCACTGGCAACACCTTCACTGACAACCAAGCTGGATGGAGAGGAGGTGGCGCAAGAATAGGAAATCATACCAACACCATAACTGTCACTGACAACGTATTCACAGGAAACCAGGCTGGAGAAAAGGGAGGCGGAACCAGTGTTGGCACTTACGGAAACGACACTCTCACTGTCTTAAACAACACATTTGGCAATAACAGTGCAGGTGACGACGGTGGTGGACTATTCCTAAAACTTGCTAGGGACAGCAGGAGCCAGGCAAATGTGTCCAACAACACCTTCAATGGCAACACTGCATCAGACAAGGGAGGCGCTTTCAAATTCCTCTCGAGCCATGGCAGATTGAACATCACGAATAACACCGCATATGGTAACAATGCCAACTATGGCGGCGGCCTCAACGTCAAGCTCCAATATAACGACGCCAGCTCCTTTATATACAACAATATCATCTATGGAAACAACGCCGGCGGCAAAGGGGATGACATATACATCAATTCCGATGCAGAACCTGATCAAAATGGAAATACAGTAGGTGACGGCGTAGGCTCTGCTGTAGCCCTTTTCAACAACGACATAGGCCCAGACAATGACAATTATTCAGGCAATTCGGCAGATCTCATCATCACAGACATCGACAATTATACAAATGGCAACAACATAGACGCAGATCCTTCCCTAAGGGCCCCTTCCTCTGGTGACTTCCACATAGTCTCGACCTCTCCTTGCATAGATGCAGGCACTAACTCTGCCCCTGGAATGCCTGCCGTCGACTTTGATGGAGAGGCCAGAATTGCCGACGGCAACAACGATGGCACTGCCATAGTAGACATAGGGGCAGATGAGGCAGGTGGTGCAGTGATACATCCGGTTCCTGCCATGAATCATTTGGGCCTGATTCTGCTAACCATACTCTTGGCTTTAACTTCGGTTTACGGTTTAAAACCCACAAAAAATACTACTGCTTAGCCTTGCCATTAAAAATTGGGAGGCCAAATGGCCTCCCATTATCCTCAACACCACCTGCCCAAATTTTCTTTCCGGCCTATTACTATTATTTATACAGCCATTCCATCCACACACTTCAAAACCTTTTTGGATCACCAGGGTGTTTAAAACAAAACCATCAAAAAGGTAGAAATCGTGCTTGGCACAATTATATTTATCCTGTCCAATCTCATTTATCTTTTTCAGGAGACAACCAAATGGAATACAAAAATGAAGAAGGTCTCATAATCCTTGTCACAACCTGTGGCCAAAGGGAGGATGCCCAAAAGTTGGCCCGGTTACTGGTGGAATCAAAGCTTGCAGCATGCAGCCAGGTCTCAGGCCCCATCACCAGTTTTTATTGGTGGCAGGGAAAGCTTGAACAGGATGAGGAATGGCAGGTCAAGTCCAAGATGCCTTCTGAAAATTTCGAAAAGGCTTTGGCTGTCTTGAAAGAAAAACACCCCTACGATCTCCCACAGATCATAGCAGTACCTGTTACAAAGGCCTTGCCTCAATACTCAGAGTGGGTGTTTGCCGAAACCCGTGTGGCAAAGCACGATTGACACCCCCTATTTTCATTGGCCTGGGAGAAAACTTGCCAACTGCGCGTTACAGGATTAATTTTCCCCTTTAAAATCGCTGCTGGAGAAGACAAAAAAAGATGAAAAAGGCCAAGGAACTCGCCTTTGAAAAGTGTGGAGGGCTTTTACCGGTTATCGCTCAAGACTTTGCCACAGGCCAGGTACTCATGCTGGCCTACATGAACCAGGAAGCATGGGAGAAGACCCTTGAGACAGGCAAGGCCCATTATTGGTCCCGGTCCAGAAAAAAATTGTGGCTCAAGGGGGAAACTTCAGGCCATGTCCAAATGGTCAAGGAGGCCTTCATTGACTGTGATCTGGACACCATCTTACTCAAGGTTGACCAGATTGGCGGAGCAGCCTGTCATACCGGCCACAAGACGTGTTTTTTCAATAAGGTTGAAGGCCAAGACATCACTGAAGTCGGCGAACTCGTTTTTGATCCAAAGGAGATATACGGAAAGTGAACAAGCTGAAACTGGGAATACCAAAGGGAAGCCTGGAAAAGGCGACCATGGAGTTACTTGCAAAATCGGGCTGGCGCATCAATGTCCACCACAGGAGCTACTTTCCTGACATAGACGATCCGGAGATATCTTGCAGCATATGCCGGGCCCAGGAGATGTCCAGATACGTTGAAAATGGCACCTTGGACGTGGGCATCACTGGCCTTGACTGGATACTCGAAAACGAATCCCAGGTGGTGACTGTAACAGATCTCATATACTCCAAGGTCAGCAGAAAACCAGCCAAGTGGGTGCTCGCAGTACCTGCGGATTCACCATGTAAAAGCGCCAGGGATCTTGAAGGCAAAAAGATAGCGACAGAGCTCGTAAATTTCACTAAACGCTACTTTGCAGATCTTGGCATCAACGTCCAGGTGGAATTTTCATGGGGGGCGACAGAGGCAAAGGTGGTTTCAGGCCTTGCCGATGCCATAGTAGAGGTCACAGAAACAGGCAGCACCATCAGGGCCCATGGTCTCGTGATAATCGAGGAACTGATGGAGTCCAACCCGAAGCTTATAGCAAATCCCGATGCCTGGAAGGATCCTTGGAAGCGTAAAAAGATAGAACAGATCTCAGTGCTCATGCAAGGTGCCCTGAGGGCCGACAGGCTGGTAGGCCTAAAGATGAATTGCCCAAAAGACAGGGTCAAAGACGTCGTTGCCCTGCTTCCAAGCCTAAATGCGCCCACTGTATCGCCTCTGTTCGATGCAGATTGGTGCTCCGTGGAGACGGTGATAAACGAAGGCCATGTCAGGGAACTGGTCCCTCAGCTTCAGGAGGCAGGTGCCCAGGGCATAATAGAATACGCCCTGAACAAGGTGCTGTAGCCTCCTGCTCATGTCGTCAGCCTGTCCTGGCATAAAACGAGTCGAATTCATAAAAAGTGCATTTTCCCTGAAGGATTTGCCCCTGGAGGAACTGCCAGAGATAGCCTTTGCTGGCAGATCCAACGTTGGGAAATCTTCCCTTTTGAATGCCATTATTGGCAGGAAAAAACTTGTAAAGGTCAGCAGCAGGCCGGGGTTCACCCAATCCCTAAACTTTTTTCTCGTAAACGACAGCGCCTATTTTGTTGATCTTCCAGGCTATGGTTATGCAAAGGCTCCAAAGAATGTGATCAAACGCTGGCAGGCCCTTGTGGAAGGATACCTTGCCTCCAGAAAGACCCTCAAGGGCGTGATCTGCATCTTTGATATTCGCAGAAACCTGGACGACCTAGACCTAAATCTTGTAGAATGGCTACTCTTCAAGAAGGTGAGGCCCTGGGTGGTGCTAAACAAGGCAGACAAGCTTTCACGAAACAAGATCAGCACGAAATTGAGACAAACCCGGCTGCTGTTGCCTAGGCAGATCCCGGAACCGTGGGTGGTATCAGCGCGTACGGGAATGGGTGTCAGGGACATGGTTGAGGCTTTGATAATCCCTCAGATTGAAAAATCGTGACTTCGCAGACAGCAAAATCAAAGGGCATGGAACAGGCCGACAAAAAACACACTCCCATGCTCAAACAATATCTCGAGATCAAAAGGCAATACCCCGACTGCATCCTTTTTTACAGGATGGGGGATTTTTACGAGATGTTTTTCGATGATGCTGTCACGGCATCCAGGATACTCGAGATCACCCTGACCTCTAGGGATAAAAAGAGCGAAAACCCTGTCCCCATGTGTGGCATCCCCCACCACGCGGCCGATGGCTACATAACCAAGCTGGTGAAGCGTGGCTTGAGAGTGGCCATCTGTGAACAGGTCGAAAACCCAAGGACCGCCAAGGGCATCGTGAAAAGAGAGGTCATAAGGGTGGTGACACCAGGCCTGATCACCCTGGATGGTGGCCTTGATTCCAGGGAAAACAACTTTCTGGTCGCGGTGGCCAAGGCCGTCAAGGGGAAACGGCATGCCATCGCTGCCCTTGACATATCCACTGGGGAATTCAGGGTCACCGTGGCCGAAAACAGCGACAGCCTGCTTGGAGAGCTCTTTCGCATCCAACCTACGGAACTCCTCCTGCCCGAATATCTGTCAGGCAGCCCACTCCATGCCCGAATGGAACAAGCACTCCCCCAAGTTTACATAAGTTGGCGAAAGGACAACTGGTTCACTTTTGCCAACAGTGAACAGGTCCTGAAGGAACATTTCCAACTGCTCACCCTCGATGGCTTTGGCCTGGGATCCATGCCAGAAGCCGTATGTGCTGCAGGCGCCCTTATTGCTTATTGCAGGGAGACCCAGAAGGGCAGGGTGGATCACATAGACAGGATCTCACCTTATAACCTGGAAAAATATCTCAAGATAGACGAAGCGACAGCGAGAAACCTGGAACTTACAGCCAACAACCTAGACGGCTCTTCCCAGGGCACACTGTTGTCAGTGCTGGACAAGACAGTAACGGCCATGGGTGGAAGGCTTCTGAAGAAATGGCTCCTGTATCCCTTGGTTAACCGGGAAGATATAGAGGCAAGGCTATTGTCCGTGGAAGAGCTTGCCAACAACTCAAAAACCAGAGGTGAATTGAGAACCCAACTCAAAGATGTCTACGATATGGAGCGCCTTTTGGGCAAGATCGCCATGGGCACGGCAAATGCCAGAGATCTGTTGGCCATGAAAAATTCCCTCGCCGCAATTCCAGGCATCAGGGCCATATTGTCCAAGCACCTTTCAGGCACCTCAGGGGCCAATCGGCATCTAAAAATGATCTTTGAAAAGGTAGACCCCCTTGATGACGTCTGTTCCCTGATAACGGCGGCCATACGCGAAGACAGCCCTGCACACATGAGAGAAGGACATATCATTCGGAAGGGTTTCAACGCTGAACTAGACGAAATCTTTGAGATCCAGGCCAATGGTCGTCAGTTCATCGCCAGGGTGGAGTCTGAAGAAAGGCAACGCACAGGGATAAACAACCTCAAGGTTGGGTATAACAAGGTATTCGGATATTACATAGAGGTGCCTAAGAGCCAGAGCAGGAAGATCCCGGAAAACTATATCAGAAAGCAGACCTTGGTTTCAGCAGAAAGATACATCACCCCAGAACTGAAAGAGATAGAGGCCAGAATCTTGGGCGCTGAGGAAAGACGTATAGAGCTGGAGATAGAGGTCTTCAGATCCCTTACAAGGACTATTGCAGATGAAGCATCCAGGATACATTTGACAGCTGCCTCCCTATCAGAGCTCGACGTGCTGTGCTCCCTATCAGAGGTTGCGACAACCTATGATTATACCAGGCCAAAGATCTCCACATCTGATAAGATCTCCATAAAACGTGGCAGGCATCCTGTGGTAGAGCAAAACCTGTTGCAAGAGGCGTTTGTTCCAAATGACATGGAGCTTAACCATAAAGACAGCCAGCTTATCCTCATAACAGGCCCCAATATGGCGGGCAAATCCACCATTCTCCGCCAAACCGCTCTAATAGTGCTAATGGCCCAGATGGGATGCTTCGTACCTGCATCCAGTGCACGCATAGGCATAGTGGATCAGATATTCACAAGGGTTGGAGCAACTGATTATCTTTCGAGGGGGCAGAGCACATTCATGGTGGAGATGAGCGAGACCGCCAATATTTTGAACAACGCCACGTCAAGAAGTCTTGTAATCTTGGATGAAATAGGCAGGGGCACCAGCACATACGATGGCCTTTCCATTGCTTGGGCGGTTTCTGAACACCTGCTATTCAAAGACGGCAAGGGGGTAAAGACACTTTTTGCAACCCACTATCACGAACTCACAGCCCTTGCCGAAAAGCATAAAAAGGTAAGAAACATGCATGTGGCCGTAAGGGAGTACAAAAACAGGATTTATTTCCTCCATACCCTAAAAGATGGTGCCACGAGCAAAAGTTATGGAATACAGGTTGCTGCACTTGCTGGCGTGCCTCAAGAAGTAATTGAAAACGCCATGAAGGTGTTGCAGGAAATAGAGGGTAGAAACAGGCTTAGAACCTCCGCTGTTCCCTCGGCAGCCGTTGAGGCTACACAATATAAGCTGGTTGTCCAAAAAACTCTGCCACTTGCTGTTGACAATTCCGACTCTATAAGAGAAAAGTTGGTGGGTTTGAATATAAACAAGATCACGCCCTTGGAGGCCCTGAACATTTTGGACAAACTTTGCAAGGAAGCAAGGAAAGAACACTGAAGCCATTAAGCACCTATAGAAAAAATATATCATTGAAAGAAAAATCGCGTTTGATCAGGGCCCTTTCAGCTCTTTTCCTGTTTCATTTGATTATCTTCTATGGGGCTTGCTATGCTGCCCAAAACCAGCTGGCAGAAAGACGGTACAAAGCAGCAAAGCTCGGCTACGACAGGTTGGCATCCAACGCCTCACTCAGAAAACACAGAAAAAATTGGACCAAGGTAATAGACGGATTCAGAAAGGTCTATCTTTCATTCCCATATGACAAGGATGTTGCGCCCAAGGCACTGTTCATGATGGGCCGCTGCTACAATGAACTTTACGGTTATTCCAGGAGGCATTCTGACATCCAGGAAGCCCTCGAACGCTATCAGGTGCTGTTGGAGCGTTTCCCTGACAGCAGGCTTGCAGATGACGCCCTTTATGAAATAGGACAGATATACAAGCGGACAGGCCGGCCCAGCAGTGCCATCCAGGCCTGGAAACAGCTCCTTGAGAAATATCCCCATGGCAGCCATGCTGCTCTGGCAAGGCAAAGGCTTGCGGCAATGGGTATAAAAGCGCCTATTACAGGCACAAAACAGCATGCACAGGAAAAGAACAATAACAAAAAGGCCCACAAGAAGCATGCAGACATGGCCACGGATCGAAACCCTGCCATCATCCGCGATATAAAATACTGGTCTGATGAAGATTACACCAGGGTGGTCATACATTCATCACGGCCAGTGTCCATAAAAAAGGGTGTGCTTCCTGCCAACAAAAAACTCCACCTTCCCAAGAGGTTCTATCTGGATCTTTCTCCAGCCTATAAAAAGATCTCTCTAAGGGATTACATAAAAATAAACAACAGCCTTCTCAAATCTGTAAGGATAGCGCAATACGCACCAAAAACCGTCAGGGTGGTATTTGATCTTGAGAAGACCGAAAAGACAAAGGTATTCTATCTGAGGGACCCCTTCAGGATAGTAGCCGACGCCTTTGGTTCTCACTATTCCAAAAAAAAGGCGACGTGCCAGCCACCCAAATCGGCCAAGACCCAAGGCAACACCCGTGCAAGATCTGGATCAAGCTCCAAGAAAAAGCTATCTCTTGCGCAGCAGTTGGGTCTGTGCGTAAGGACCATAGTGATAGATCCTGGCCACGGAGGAAAAGACCCTGGGGCACGTGGTCCTACAGGGCTTAAAGAAAAAAATGTGGTGCTTAAGATCGCCAAAAGGGTGGCCAAGAAGCTGAAAAGGGATCTCGATTGCAGGGTAATACTCACCCGACGATCGGATAGGTATCTACCCCTCACGCAGCGCACAGCCATAGCAAATGCCAGGAAGGCGGATCTCTTTGTTTCCATCCATGCCAACGCCGCTCCTACCAGGAGGCTGAGGGGAGTGGAAACCTATTTCCTGAACTTTGCACTTGATGCTGATGCAATGAGAGTTGCCGCCCGAGAAAATGCCACATCTGAAAAACGCATCAGTGAGTTGAAAAGCATACTCAATGACATAATGAAAAACAGCAAGGTCAATGAATCTTCAAGGCTTGCCACTAAGATCCAAACAAATCTCGTGGCTACCCTTAAAAGACGTTACAAGCATATCAGGAACCTAGGGGTAAAACAGGCACCCTTTTTCGTGCTCATTGGAGCGAGAATGCCTTCTGCACTGGTGGAGGTCTCCTTCATAAGCAACAGGGAGGAGGAACGCAGGCTTAAGTCACCTGCATACCTCGACAAGGTGGCTGCAGGCATTGCAACAGGCATTGAGAAATACATCATAGAAACCAGAATGGCGTATGCAAGATAGACCACCTCATAATAGTGGACGATTTTTCTAACCCCTGCTCCTTAGAGGCGCTTCCATGCTACTGATCCTTGGCCTCGTCTCGTGTGAAGTGTGCAACTGTGCCCCAGCAATAACTATAGATATTTTGAGCTTAAGGTTCGGCCAGATCGTCTGGAAAATGTTTTTTTAGCCATGAAATTGCCTCATCCCTCTTTCTTATGATACCTTCTATCCTTCGCGCCTCAATGGCCCTCAGTGCCTTTCCTATCAAAGGACCTGGCCCTATGGAGAAAAGATCCATGACATCCCGGCCTGTCAATAGGGGTGGCGACTTTCTGGCAGGCATGAGTCTTTTCAGGTAGAAGCCATGTATCTTGTCGAAAAGACGCGACAGCTCTTGGTCGAGTCCAGCAGGCTTCATAGGCCCACATCCTGCCATACTGTCTGCCATTGATAGCAGAAACAAGGCGGGATAATCCGATTCGATCTCTTCAAGGAGCTTCCTCATTGCCCTTTTGGTTGGGCCTCCCTTCCTGAGATCGTTCAGTAGATGAAAAGGCCGCATGTGCATCCTCACGAGCCTTTGAACAAAAATTGTCGATGATTTGGACCACCTTAGGCGCTTGGCAATGGCCGCTGCCATTTCTGCTCCCTTTTTGTCGTGATTGTAAAAGGTTACCCTTCCGTCCTTTCGAAGACCCTTTTGGGAAGGCTTTCCAAAATCGTGAAAAAGGGCTGCCCACTTGAGATAAGCTGTCTTGTCCCTGTGATCCTGAAGCCATGCCTTCATTACTTCACAGTTTCCAAACCTCATGCAAGGATCTTGAACGAGCTTATCCATACAGGATACGGCCTCCAGACAGTGACCCAATACATCCAGGTGATGGAACCCCGGCTGCTCCACTCCTTCAAGCTCTTTTATCTCTGGTATTATTGCTTCAAGAAGCCTGTTGTTATATAGCCCAGACAGGGCCTTTCCGGCCCTTGGTGATGCCATTATACATTCCAACTCGTAATTAACCCTCTCGGAAGCACATGTACCAATGAGGGCTGCATTGGCCCGCACAAAATCCAAGACCTCCTCGTGAATTGAAAAATCGAGAAGGGCCATGAACCTGAAGGCCCTGAGCATGCGAAGCGCGTCGTCATGCAAGTTTTTTATGGCAACCGCCCTTATCATTCTGTTCCCCAGATCCTTGGCTCCTCCATATGGGTCTATCAGCAACTGCTCAACTACGGGTCTTGCGACCAAAAGCCCTTGGGTCGTCCTTTCAACCCCGGCCATGACCCCACTGAGAGGCACTGCCATGGCGTTCATGGTGAAATCCCTCTGTGCCAGATCTTCTTCTATGGTCTTTGCACCCTTTCTGAATCCGCTAAAGTCAAAGGAAAGCGTGTCGACTACCACCCTGGCAACGTCTTCTGCCTCATCGAGAAGCACAAAGGCTCCTCCTGTATCCTCGCCAAAGGCCTTGGCTATTGCAACGGCCCCATCGGGCAATACAAGGTCTATGTCTTTGGAACCCTTTTCAAGAAGCCAGTCCCTTACGCAGCCTCCTGCAACAAAAACAGGCCTTGTGCCCAAAAGATGCGTAATGGTGCCAAGTAGCCCTTTTATCTCCAATTTCTGCTCCTTACCTTATGCCTTGAAAAAAAGATAGCCGGCAAGACATAACAGCACCACTCCAAAAACCTTTTTGAATTGCCCAGTGGTCACATGCTCGAGCAAGACTGCCCCGATCTGTGCTCCCACAAGCCCGCCCATGCCAAGCAAGGCTCCTGTCTTATAGTCTATGTTCAAGAGTCTTCCGTGGGCCAGGAGGGCTGAAAGGCTGATAATAAGGATTGCCATAAAACTGGTGCCAACTGCCTTCTGGGCCGAATATCCGAGGAAAAGCAGAAGAGGCACCATCAGAAAACCTCCTCCAAGCCCTGTAAATGCAGCGCCAATACCAACAACACCCCCTATGACCACATATAACAAACCGTGCACCTGGAATACCTCCGCTTTGATTTCTCTAACAAGGAAAAGCCCTTTCCCAAAAAGAGCTTAATAAGGGCAAAGTCGGCCATCAAGAAGCTTTTCAACCACTATAGCGTAGTGTCGCCATTTGCATTTTGTCCCTGGGGCCAAAAGCCTCATTTAAGAAAAATCATTCTGTCCTCAGGAAATGCAAGGCTGTTTCACGTGGCACTCACCATTATGATTTCCTTCTTCAGAGGCGGGTCACGATAAGGTGAGACCACAGCCAAGGATTTTGTCCTTCCATAGTGCTAAACGCCCAGTATGACTCTTTGCATGGCAGCTTAAAGGGAATGTCTTCCGACAACCTCTCTTGGAGCCTGCAAAACTCCTTCAAGCTTCTTGGCACGGGATAGGCCTCAAGAACTGAAAACCTGGAACTATTCTTGCTCAACCAAAGGTGCAATTTTTTAAGATTTAGCGTCAGTATGTCGCTGGTTACGTCTTCGGGAATATCGCCAACAAACATATCCACATATCTCTTGAAGTTGTGCCACGATGAGAAATCCACCTGTTCACTATCCCACATTGCAGCCAATATGTCGTCCCAATGGTGTAATAAGGTAAACAGGAGGCCCTTTCCCGATATTCTGCCCCTGGCTTCTATATTCCTGCAAAGCTCATCGATATGGCTCCAGGGCTTGGGACCAAGTAGCCCTTGGATCTTGATGGCCTGCTTTAGTGCATCATAGGCAATGTGTCTGCCAAGGGAGCGGTATGCCTCAAATTGTTCCTCATTGAAAAACTGATTTGCTGTTGTCTCATGGGGAAATTCAGGAGAACTCTTCCTATAATTGAGAATGGGGGTCATCTCGTCACCCGTGAGGCTGCTTTTCAACACCATGAGCCAGCTTGCCTGCCAAGGCCTGTCTGGATACAAAATCCGTCCTATAAGATAGTGGCGTTGGGTAAATTTGTGTTCATTCGGCCTGAAATACTCTTCTGTATTCCTGAGATCAATCTTTACGCCTTCATCGACATAGATCTGGCGCATGGAACTGTTCAGGGCATTGAAGGCAAATTCGGGGTCACATTCGGCATCAGAGGCAATTATCAACTTTGCCCTCCTTTGCAGCAAGGGAATAATGCCCAGATTATCCCCACTATGCCCCCCATCGCTGATATATACGTATTCTTCGGAAGCATTTGCAGAACCGAGCAGTTCCTTAAAAAGGGGCTTCATCCAATATCTGATCTTGTCATCCCTTTTACCGTTCTTTAGAAATTTGGGATTTACGAGCCAGAACCCAAGGCGCATACCGAGGATGGTGCAGACAAAAGAGGTCAGCCTGCTGGTCATGCGGCCCATTATAGGGGCTATTGCTGCTCCACTTATGGTTATTGCGCGTACCAGTGTCAATCCAGAATAGGAGCTGCCTGTCTCCACGTATCCCGTGCTTTTAGATCCAGTGAATAGCCTTGAGAATATGAACGGTTCGGTCTTTCGCTTCAACCCCTTAAGATCGTGCTCTGTGGTCAGATTGAGGGTAGCGCTGATTATGTGATACGGGCCCCTTGCGGCAACCTTGTCTGCCTCCGAGGAACCATCTCTTGCACCCTTCTGCTTTCCATGGAGTTGCGAAAGCTTCATCCTTATGGTTTTCCTGACTATACAAGTGTCCTGCCCTGAAATACCGTCTTGATTCTTTCCCAAGCCACTCTTTGCTGATGTCTGAAAAAAGGCCTCGGCAAGCCTGTCCCTATATAGATAGTGGTTTGAGATGCGGTTGAAATTGAAAGCAGGCAGAATCCAAAATACAAGTGAGCAAAGCCCCAGGACAACAAAAAAGGTACAGGAGAGGTTGTTTTCCTCCAACCACTTCCCATCCCAAATAATGGAATCCGCTAGCTGGCCTATTATCAAAATGAACAAAAGGATGAAGAGAAACACGAAAATAGAAAACAGGATATTTTTTATCCTTGCAAGAACACCTGCTGAACGCCCTGCGCTGGGCTGTCTCTTTTCTCTGGCAAACGAGTGAAGAAGGTATTTGATACCCCCCAAAAGGCCAGCCTGAACAGCAGGCAATATCACACCTGGTGTCATCTTGATAAGCAATGGCAAGAGGGCAAAAAGTAACCCTATCCCAGACAGCCACACAAAGGACCCTGCACTTATCTGTAGAAACGACCTGCTGTTGATGGTTCCAAAGCCCGGATAAAATGTAAGAATGCCATAGGACAGGAATATCATTATCACATTTAGTAAGGACAACACGAAGAAATCGAGCAGGAAACAAGGCATACCCTGGCCATATGGCATACTTTGAGCGTCATAGAAACCCATGCCCGTGAATATGGTAAAGGCGGTGAGGAAAAAGATCCAGAACCATGTAGACAGAAAGTGCTGCTCGCGTTTTTGCCAAATCCATATGAAACTGTTGAGCAAAAGGGCTGCACACAGAACCACAAACATAGACACGGCAAAAATGAGGGCCTTTTCGAGATCGAAAGAGGCAAAATAGGCCTTGATACAATCCAGATAAAAATTGCCCACTATGTTGGCACTATAAGGAGCAAGATTCATTGAAAGCCCTGAAATCTCGAATTGCGCTGTAATCACGCCCATAAAACATAGGGTCAAGATGCTCAAAAAAGAGACGAACCAGACAAATGGGCCCAAGAAGTGAAGGCTCAAGGCGCCTGCTGTCCTTAACATCTCAAAAAAATGGGAACCACCTGGTAAAAGATAGTTGGCATGGTTTCTAAGATGCGCCATTTGATTCCTTGGAAGGAATTTGCTCGTCCATGTATCGTCACGCGGCTTGTCGTTTCCTGGGCACTTTTCTGGACCTCGACCTGCAAGTGGACGGTCTCTCAGGGGGAAGTCCTCCCATTTTGTGTTGAACAGGGCCTTGTCATCCGGCCCAAATGAGAATACATCATCCCCTTCAAGCATGCCTTCCCCTGGATCTTTCAGAGACAGAAGACACGAAAGGCATCCGCCAATGTATCCGCCTCCTGAAACGGTGCTCATGATATCTACCATCCTGAAGACACCTATACGTGACAAACCTTGCAGAACGCCAAGATTGAAGAGGGCTGAACGGATTCCCCCGCCAGACAGGCTAAGTCCGACCATGCTATGTTTTACTGGCTGAATCTTTTCCGCGTCACCCTTTCGCCTTGATTCACTGGCAATCCTTTGTCTTCTCCTCTGGATAACTATTGCTTCTTGCTCCCAGATCCCTCTTACATCATGCAGCAACTCTCGAGTCATGGCCCAAAGCTCCCACGGTTTAGAAATTTACCCTCAAAAACCAAAACTTTTCGTTTTTTCTCTGGTAAGGTTACTGGAATAACCTCCATGTTCGCGGATCGTACTCGTTTCACATTTGAATCTTTTATTCATTTTTTATTATAATCTTGATAATAAATCTTTTTTCAATAGTCATTTGATAATATTTTCATGTTTGCTTCATCTCTTTCCGCAATTGTTATGGCTATACTTGGGCAAATACCCCTTGTTCCCACCAGATAATTTGCCATTAAATATTGCATTTCAATAATCATGTCTTTATAGTTGCAGAAAAATTTCATAGTGGAGTTTGAAAAAGATGGAGTGTACAACCAACAGACCCGGTTCAGAATGCAGATTCATGGGCAAAAAGGGCTGCACCTTTATAGGCGGGGCCTGCTTCCAGATAGTTGAAAAATGTGAGGGATGCAACAAGATAGTTGAAACCTCAGCAGGGCGTTTTTGCGCAGTATTTCCACACCCTGAGATGAAATGGCAAAGGGGGGTATGCAACTTTGCAAGCCATGTAAAACCAGAAATCCCTCATGATGCTTCAGGAAGGGCGATCAACCCCCTCAAGGCTGCCAAAAGGGCCTCAAGAGGGAAATAGACCTACCTGTACAAGTTCAGCAAGATTATCTTGGCGCCTCTTTTCCTTTCAAAAGAGGCGCCATCTTTTTCACGATTATTTCATGCCACCCACATGATGATATAAGCTTTCGGTTCTTCAGGCAAAAGAGCACCTGAATAAGATATGGCCTTGAAAATGGCCTGGGTATTTTAGGCTGGTCTTAGGCACTCATGTATCAGAAGAATCAATCTCTTCTGCCTCCTGTCCTGACAGCGGACTATTCACGTACAGCAAAGGTCAGAAAGGCTGTATAGGCACGATTATCGCAAAGGGCTGGATCAAGTGGCGGCTCTTTCTGTTTCACCATGAGCCTCCATATCCCTTCTTGAGCGAGGTGGATCTTGGCAACCCCGTTCTTGTCTGTCCTTTCCGGACAGGACAGGGCCTTGTCCGAAGGCTGCCCCAGGCGGCTCTTGTAGATAAATGCGCCTTTAAGGGGCCTGCCGCTACGTAGCACCTTTACCCTGAGATCCCCACCTGGCCTCATCTTACATGGATTGTCCAAGGGGATGATCTCTATGGCATGCCCAAATGCCTTTCCATATGGGCCTTCTGATCCATTTCCTGCACAGATCACGGCTTTGGCGTATTTTTCATACCAGGTGGAGCTTATTACGTCCTTGGACTCCTTTTTGCTCTTGAAGCCATGCCCATGGCTGGTCTTGGTATAATAACCAGGCCTTATTGCGGCGCCCACTATATAAACGCCTTCATGCTCGATATGAATTGGTATTCCAGGCTCTTTTTTGCCAGGCACAATAGGGATCAATGTGCCGTCTGGCCTGAGTAAAGCCATAGACTCCACACGCTTTGGGGACAAAAAATCGGAAAAGGGGTAATGATGCCCCCAACCAAGATAGGCCTTTACACTGTCTCCTGGTTGTGGGAAATGGCTGGAGATATTGATCCACAGATCATGGGCACAAGAAATGGCTGGGATGAGAAAGAACATAGCCAAAATGGACAGATGCGGCATGACTGAACGCCTCCTCGATACAGGCATAATTCCTGTCTGGCACTCTTTCCATTCCGGTTTGCTCGTATCACTTGGCCTTATTGTATGCATACTTTTCTCTCCTTTCTCTTAATCAATCAAAAATTCATGTCCATCTTCAGCACATAGGTATGGGCTGTTCTGAAATTTTCTGCATCACCCTTGCTTGAACCAAAGAGGTTGTCTGCCTCCAAGGAAAGCCTGGCCATTTTGGCTAGATCTTTGTAGATTTTCGCCCCAACGACTGTATGATCCGATATGGTGCTTTTATTTGCGGTATCCGTATATTGGCGTCCTGTATAATTGACAGTAAGGCTTGCGCCAGCACCGAGGTCTGAATTGTCATAGTAGGCCATCAACCCAGCCGCATGCTCTGGGACATACGTCAGCCGCCTGTCTTCATCCTTGTTCCACCCATCTGTATACGTATAGTTGACCCTCAGGCCCAGCCCTGAGACAAAGGCCGCCTTAGCAGAAAACTCTATGCCTTGAATTCTGGCGCTACTCACATTTTTGTAGGTGAGAAGAGGCTTGTCCTGATAGGTAAGGCCAGTGTCTACCCGCTGAACCAAATCGTCTATGTCGTTTCTGAAAAGGGATACTGAACACACAACCCTGTTGGAAAAGGCGAGCCGTTCTATACTCATGGAATAGCCCCAGGACTTTTCCGGGTCCAGATCAGGGTTGGACATGATGAAGTAACTACCGTGTTCATATGGGGCCTGATAATAGAGCTGGCGTATGGTTGGAGATTTGAAGGCCCTTCCTACAGAGGCACGAAGTGTCGTCTCCTCATTCAACAGCAGCATGGCACTGAACTTTGGATTCACTTCGCCTCCAAACAGGCTGTGATGGTCGTAACGTATGCCTGGTACCACCATGATCCAATCGGTCGGGGCATATTCGTCCTGGAAATAGATGCTCCACGTGTGGATATCTTCATTTACCGGGATGACATTGGTCTTGTTTTCGATCTTATAATCCAATGACTGCCCCCTATATTCCCCGCCTGCAATCACATTGTGACTCTCGCCAAGGAGCGCTCCATACCTCAGCTCCACTTGACGTTCATCCTGATCTCCATATTTGTAACCATAGGCATAACCAGGATAGCCATGTTCAAAATCCCAGTTGTAAAGGTAGCCGTTCAAATATAGGCTATGTCCTTCCGTCAGGTGCCAACTGGTTCTGGCATCAAGCCTCCAGCTGTCCTCTTCCCGATAGCTCGTCTTTTCGTAATGGCTGAAAATCGAAGACAGTTCTGCTTCAACCTGGTCCATGGGCTCAAACTTGAACTTGGCCATACCTGTATGGCGGTACGAATCCACTGGCTCCTTGCGAATATCCTGGGCCTTTTCATAATTGTAGCTCAAGAGATAGTGGAGACGAGAAAAGGGAGAGTCGCCAAAGGTGGCATAGGCCGTTGACAGGTTCCTTGACTTGCCATGATCGGTTGGCGCTATAGTCTGCCCATTCTTGTGTCGGCTTTTCACCTTGTACCAGCCATAGGAGCCACCAGCAGCTCCAGATGGACGTTTGGGCGGCCCCTTTGTAATGATGTTTATGACCCCAGCCATGGCATCGCTGCCGTATAGCGCAGATCCGGGGCCTTTTACCACCTCGATCCGGTCTATCATGGTCACTGGAATCTGGTTGAGCCCGATCCCATACTCTCCCATTCCGCCACTCTGGCCAGAGCCTGTCATACGCTGTCCATCCACTAGCACCAAGCCGTAACCATCGTTGAAATTTAGGCCCCGCATAGTGGCCCTCCATGTGTAGGTTCCAAATATGTCATCGTGGACAGAGGTGGCGATACCAGGAATCTGCCGCAAGACGTCCAGAACCGTCTGGGCATTGGTGCGCTGTATCTCTTTGGACGTGATGACCTGGGTGTCCACTGGCACCTCCTTCAGGGTATGCGGTGTTTTAGTGGCTGTTACCACCACTTCTCCAAGATCCAGTGCATCCTCATCAACGGCCTGACCAAACAGTGTCCCTGGGATGAAGACGCACCAAATGCACAAGGCAGACATCAGTCTCCAAGACATGGTTTTCCCTCCTCTACTGGCAAAAAACTGGTCAGTTTGGTGGAAAAAGGGCTTTTAGATCACACCTGTATCCAGTCGTTTTGCCCTATTGTTGGTTGATGGTTTTAGTGGTCTTCAGCGCCGAAGTAACACTTATAAAAAATAAGTGTTACTATTTTTGCCCAAAAGATACAAAATTGCAAGCAGAAAATATGAACTATCACAAAAAGGAGACCAAACAGACTAAAAACACTGGTTCTTCTGGCACATGAGTAAAAACAAAGTCTTTCTCAGAAGAAGGACCCGCCTTTTCTTCAGATAACAGTCACCTGGCCCAATAACAACAATAACGGTGTGGACTTGGCAGAGACCTCTTGTCATTCGATTGGTCTCAAATAACCGCTCCCTTGTTCATATCTACTTTCAAGGCCATGTCTCCCTAAGGGCAACCGTTTTGCCACAAAAACCTGAAAGCAGAGCAAAAACAAAGATAGAGGCCAAGTTAAGTGGTTATATTCAGGACGCCATTGCCCACACCCTTGGCAACCATTCAGCAACCTCGCTCGCAATGTAGCCAAAGGGGCCTTCTGTCTTGGCGAGAAAGTCAGCAGCCTTTCCATGTGCAAATGTTGCAATCCTTGCAGCATCCCAAGATGAATAGCCCTGTGCCAAAAGTGCTCCAATGATGCCAGTAAGGCAATCTCCCATGCCACCAGCACCCATCCCCTGATTGCCGCTGGAATTTATTGAAAACTTGCCTGAAGGATCAAACACGATAGTGGAATAGCCTTTCAGGACAACAGTAGACCCTGTCTCATCTGCCAACTTCCTGGCAGCACCTATCCTGTCCTGTTGAACCTCCTTGACAGTACAATCGAGAAGCCTGGACATCTCCCCAGGATGTGGAGTAAGCACCCGCGGAGCAGTTGACCTTTTCACCACTTCCAAGGCACCAGAAAGGGCGCTCAACCCATCGGCATCCACTACGAGAGGCAGGGGACACCGGGTGATCACCTCCTGACAAAAGATGGTGGCCTCCCTGGAAAGGCCGAGGCCAGGGCCGATGCAAACAGCCCTTTTCCTTTCATATAGTTCTGAAAGGCCCTCAACTGCGTGAAAGCTTGGTTCGCCAACGGGAGTTTCCATAAGCCCTTCAGTCATGGCCTCTGTAAGTTTACCAGCAATGACAAATTGGGAACTTCTTGGGGCTGCCACTGTGACGAGGCCTGCACCACTTCGCAAGGCTGCTTGGGCAGCGAGACAGACTGCACCAGTCTTGCCCCGTGAGCCTCCAATAATCAAGAGATGTCCAAATGTGCCCTTGTGTCCATCTGCAGGCCTTTGTTTGAAACAGGCTGTGAATTCATCATCTTGAAAAAATTCCGCTTTGCCGGACGCCTTTGATATGACGAATGAAGGAATGCCTATGTCCACCACGTGGAGTTCACCAGTATAGAGCCTTCCCGGCCAATTCACATGGCCTATCTTGGCTGCTGCCATTGTCACTGTGCAGTCTGCCTTGACGGCACAACCCAAAACGCTGCCTGTATCTGACGAAAGGCCTGAAGCAATGTCAACTGACAACACCTTTGAGTTACTACTGTTCATCAAGGAAATTGCCTTTGCGAAGTGCCCTGCCACTTCTCTACTAAGACCTGTACCGAATATAGCGTCCACTATCACGGGACAAGTGTCGAAGAGAAAGGCCCTCTCATCCAAGGCTGGTTCATCTGGACATTCATGGATCTCTATGCCCATGTTGCGGCATATGTTCAAGTTGGTAAGGGCATCAGACTTAAATTTTTCCAGCTGGCATAAACAGAGGACCTTGACTGAAAAACCCTTTTGCGCCAGCCATCTCGCAATTACGAAGCCGTCTCCACCATTGTTTCCTGGCCCTGCCACCACCAAGCAGCCTCTTTCAAGCTCAGTGGGGAATTTGCTGGATAACACCTTCAGGCAACCTTTGCCTGCGTTTTCCATAAGGACTATTCCTGGTATTCCAACGTCTTCAATTGCCTGTCTGTCAAGTTCTTGCATGGTCTTTGCATCTAACAGCAGCATTATCACGATCCCTCCACTGTCTTGTCTCTTCTGACAGCCCATAGCGCAAGGCCCAGGACTATCAGTGCCAGACTGAGCACCTGCCCCATGGTGACCCATCCGAGAGCCACAAAGCCAAGCTGCGGGTCTGGTTCACGAAAAAACTCCACAAAAAAACGGATGATACCATAACCTATAAAAAAAAGGGCTGCCTTCCTGCCTGAGGGCCACCTCTTTCCACGCAAAGGCCACAGCAGGCAAAATAACACCAACCCCTCCAGAAACGCCTCGTAAAGCTGGGAGGGATGGCGTGGCACAGGGCCTCCATCTGGAAATATCATTGCCCAGGGTATGTTGGCTGGCCTTCCATATAATTCCCCATTGATGAAGTTCCCAATCCTGCCAAGGCCTAAGCCGATTGGCGCAGTAACACAGAAACGATCCGCCCACTTATAAAAATCGGCATTGTGGCGCCTGCAATAGATCCAGCCAGCCAGTGTGGCGCCAATGGCACCTCCATGGAAAGACATTCCTCCATGCCACGTGGCAAGTATCTCAGAAGGGTGATCGAGGAAATAGGGCAAATTATAAAACAATACATAACCGAGCCGGCCACCAAGAATCACACCTGCCACCAAGGCTACCATAATGCCTTCCAGCAACGCCTGTTCCTTTTCCAGGGTTTCCCTGGCTTCAGGACCAAACTCTTCCCAAAGTTGTTTTTTGACCAGGAAGAAAGAGGAGACAAACCCTATAAGATACATCAGGCCGTACCAGCGTAGAGCCAATGGCCCCACATGCACTATTACAGGGTCTATCCTGGGGTAAGGTATCATGAACTGATCACGGGCTTGGCTTCTTGTCCCTGAGCTTTTTCAGGTCCACAAGCCTCGAACCACCACCTTTGGGACTATCGTCTGGATGGTGGTCATCGTCATTGGGAGGCCGGCCCTTTGGCCCTGCCGATGGTTTTCCAAGAAGCTGGTTGATAAGAAGCAGGTATTGGCTCCTCAATGCTGGCACGATATCCCTTTCCAGAACGAAATAGGCCACCCGGCTCCTTTGAACGCGGATGGAAGAGGTAGTCATGGCATTGACTACATGAGGCTGAAGCAATACACCCCTGTTTTGGTCAAAACTGACTGAGCATGGAAAATAGAGGTCGAAAAAGGCAGACTTTTCCAGTGCAAAAAGCACTGTTTCTGTCTGCTTGTTATAACGTATTTCTCCAAGGAGTAGCCCTGCCCCTGATAGCTCTATCAGGACAAGCTCTCTTGCATTTTGCCTGAGTTTCATGAAGCCTTGCCCTCCGAATCAGCTTTTACACCCCTTTTGGACATCTTCTTTTTCCTGCCCCTCCTGCGCCGGCTCCTTGCCTTTTTCCTGGGGGCCTTGTGGATATTTTCCATAATAATCTCTTCCCTGCCAAGGGCCTCCTGGAGACAATTATAAAGCTCGAGTGCCTCTGGAAAGGTTGCCTTGGAGTAAACCCTCTTTTGCCACTTGTTCCGGCTGGCGCAGAATTTCAGGGGCCAATGGCTCGACAACAGCTGGGCCATGAGATCCCTGTCCGCCCTTTTGAAATCATAAGGCAAAAACATGGAATCGAGAATGGCTCTAACCTCATATGTGGGCCAGCGGACCTTTTCAGGCTTCAAGACGTGCCACTCGGGCATGAAATGCAGAAACGGGCTGGCCAAGGCAGAAAGAAAGAAGGCATCGCTGAGCTGGCGCCCTTTGAAAACCAGACGGTCCACCCTGGTAAGGACTCTGAAAAGCAGATCCTTGGCGGCCTTTCCCTCCTTGCTGTCTAGGATGCCCCTGAAGAATGGCAACACTTGCTGCATCAGACCCGATTCTATCATGTAGCGGCTCCAGGGGGCACTAAAACCAGATTTCAAGTCCTTGAGCCATTCATCCCGCACCCTGGGCACGGCACAGAGCTTTATCTTGGAAGCATGGGTGCATACCGCATCCCAGGTACCCTTTTCTATGGAAAAGCCTGTCCTCGCTGCATGACGGATGGTCCGCAGCATCCTTACAGGGTCCCTGATAAAACGCCTCTCAGGGTCACCTATGGTCCTGATTATGCCCTTACTGAGGTCTTCCATGCCCCCTACAAAATCGATGATGCCAAAATTTGCTATGTTATAAAATAACCCGTTGATGGTGAGATCTCTCCTGAAGGCGTCCTCCCTGGGAGAACCAAAGATGTTTTCTGCCCCCAGCCCTTCCCGTGCTGCTTCCCTGTCATCAAGCTCTATCTGTTTCCTGAAAGTGGAAACCTCAATGACCTTGCCACCCCTGAAGTAGACATGGACCAGCCGGAATCTTTTCCCTATTATGCGGCTGTAACGAAACAGCCTCCTGATCTCCTCTGGAGTGGCATCGGTGCCTATGTCAAAATCCTTTGGGGTCTTGCCCAACAAAAGATCCCTTACACTTCCACCAACAAGATAGGCCAGATAGCCGTGATCCTTTAACCGGTATAGCACCTTCAACGCTTCCCGGTCTATGTTCTTCCTGCTGATACAATGGTTAGGCCTTTCTATGAACCTTGGATGAAACTCCATATCCTTGAACAGGCAGAGCTGACCGTCTTCATGGCACCTCTGCCTTTCCATGAAAAGACGGCGTCTCCTCTTCTTGCCCATGCGCTTTCTGACTACAGGACGACTCTGTTTTCTAGGTGGCGACATGATCAAAGGATACCGGGGTCAGGAGGCCTTTTTAAAGAGACTCGTATCAATTCCGTATTTCTTTATCTTGTAATTGATGATTCTGAGACTCGAATTGAGAAGTCTTGCCGCCTTTGTCTGATTGCCCCCGGTTTCTGAAAGGGCCTCCATTATCAACTCCTTTTCAAAACCTGCAACCGCATCTGCAAAGGATTTTCGCCGCCCTGACAGCTCCCCATCTTCTCCTGAAAGCTGAAGGCTTGCAGGCAGGTGATGTATTCTCAAGATACTCTCATCACATATAATGATTGCACGCTCTATATAGTTTTGCAGCTCCCGCACATTGCCAGGCCAGTTGTATTGCATCAGGCAGTCCAAGGCAGCCTTGGAAAAACATTTGATCTGTTTTCCATGCTCCTTGGAGAACTTTTCCAGAAAATGCTCAGCGAGCAATATAATATCGGTCCTTCTTTCCCTCAGAGGCGGAAGATAAATGGGGAATACATTGAGACGATAATACAAGTCTTCCCTGAATTCACCCCTTTCCATGGCCTCTTCAAGGTTCTTGTTGGTGGCAGCAATTATGCGGCAGTTGACCTTGATGGTCTTGGTGTCGCCAACCCTTTGAAATTCCTTGTCTTGAATCACGCCCAGAAGCTTGACCTGCACGCTGTGGGGCAGATCGCCTATCTCATCCAGAAATATGGTGCCTTTGTTTGCCAGTTCGAAACGGCCCTTTTTCTGCTGAATGGCACCAGTAAACGCACCCTTTGCATGGCCAAAAAGCTCGCTTTCTATAAGGGTTTCAGGCAAGGTGGAACAATTGACGTTTACAAAGGGCCCCTTGGCCTGGCGGCTATTGAAATGTATGGCCCTTGCAACCAACGACTTGCCTGTGCCACTTTCTCCCCTGAGGAGGACCGTGGCGTTACTCTCTGCCACTCGCTGGACCATCTCGTAGACCTCTTGCATCTGGCTAGAATTGCCTATAAGGCTTCCCACCCGGTATTTTTCAGCAAGCGCCATCCTCAACTTCCTATTCTCACTGAGAAGCGACTGGCGCTCTGCATTTGCCTCCTGAAGCCGTATCACCGACTGGGCAATGAGACTACTTATTATGGTCAGCAGCCTCAGATCGTCCTCGAGGGAGACATCAGATGCTGCATGCCTGTCGATACTCAAGGCACCAATAGTGTAGGAACCGTGATTGATGGGCACACAAATGAATGATACAGGGCTTTCTTCCCTGGTTACAGCCCTGCTCCTGGTCCGGTTCAAAAACCTTGGATCTTTGGTGATATTGGGAATTACTATGGGCTGTCCTGTGGCAACCACGCGGCCGGTAATCCCTTCTCCAAGCTTGTAATGGCCGCGCCTTCTGGCCTCGGCTGTAAGCCCTTGAGCTACCTCGATCTGAAGCTCAGATGAACCAGGTTTGAGAAGGGTAATGGTGCCCCTTACCATGCCAAGGTGTTCGGCCATGATCTCCAAGACCTTGTTGAGGGCGGCCCTCAACTTCAGGTTGCCAGAAAGTGCCTTGGTGACCTCATAAAGACAGGATAGCTCTGTTATTTGACGTCTCTCAGACAACTTACGGCTATCGAAATACTCTATTTCCTGTGCTTGGCGACCCTTTTTCATGGATAATTAATGACTATCTTTCTGATATTGCGAGGCAACTTTACAGGTTTATTACAATTTTGCAATATTTTTCAGAATCTATTATTAAAAAATCTGATAACGGCGCTTAAAAGGGGGCTTTTCAGCAAACCTTTGAACCCTTGCCAATCTTAATGTAAAATAGGGGTGCCTGTTTAGAGACATCGTAAAACGGCCCTTAGGATCAACACCCAGTCCACCGGCACATATAATTTTTGGTCTTGGAACCCAGTATATTTGGCAAAGAAAGGAGACAACCATGGAAAACACAGGAATAACTGTCACCGAGCATCTCCTCCTACACCAGAAACAAAGCCCCATGGCCACGGGCCAGTTTACCAGGCTTCTTACAGAATTGATATTTTCGGCAAAAATCATTTCCAGGGAGGTGAACAAGGCAGGGCTTGTGGATATCCTTGGTTTGACTGGGGAGATCAATGTCCAGGGTGAGCAGGTGAGAAAACTGGACGACTTTGCCAACCGTGTACTCATCTACCGTATGCAGCAAGCTGGGATCTTGTGTGCCATGGCATCCGAAGAGAATGCAGATATCATTGAGGTGCCAGATGACCGTCCAAAGGGGGATTATCTGCTGGTATTCGACCCGCTAGACGGTTCTTCAAATATTGACGTAAATGTAAACATCGGCACGATCTTTTCCATCAGGAAGAAAACCAGCGACCGGAACTACGTGACCCTGGATGACTTTCTGCAGGAAGGCTCCACCCAGGTAGCCGCTGGATATTTTATCTATGGCCCAAGCACCATCCTGGTCTATACCACAGGAAACGGCGTAGACGGCTTTACTCTGGACCCTTCCGTGGGTGAATTCTTGCTTTCCCATCCCTCGATAAGGATACCTGAAAGGGGCAAGGTCTATTCGGTGAACGAGGCCTACACATGTTATTGGGATGAAAGGGTCAAGGCTACGGTGAACTATTTCAAAAGCCCTGAAAACGAAAGGGGTAAACCCTATACAGCAAGATACATAGGCAGCCTCGTGGCAGATTTTCATCGCAACCTGTTTCATGGCGGTATCTTCATGTATCCAGCCGACAAAAAGGACCCTGCCAAACCCCACGGCAAACTAAGACTCCTTTGTGAAGCAGCCCCCCTCGCCTATGTGGTGGAACAGGCAGGTGGCGCGGCTACAGATGGCGCACGCAGGATTCTTGACATAAAGCCCACGGCCTTACACGAGCGGGTTCCCCTGTTCATAGGAAGTAAAAAGGATGTGGAAAAGGCCACCCAGATCATGACAGGCGTCTGATGACTGGAGGGGCATCTGGATTTTTCCTGGGTCCAGACTTGTATTTTGTCTCAAAATGGTAATATTCTGGGTGCAGATTATTTCTATCTCATCCCTTATATAAAGACTTTGAATAACAAACAAGGAGAATAGGATTTAACATGAACAATGTCTTAAAGACCTTTATATTCTTAGCTGGCCTCACTGGCCTCTTCATGGTAGTGGGCAGAGTGCTTGGCGGACAGCATGGAATGATGATCGCTCTTGTGCTTGCCGCGGTCATGAACCTTGGAGCATACTGGTTCAGCGATAAGATGGCCCTTGCAATGAGTGGCGCCAAACCCGTGAGCGAGCAAGAGGCTCCCCAGCTTCATAGCATTGTCGCAAGCCTTGCCCAGCGTGCTGGTCTTCCAAAACCAAAGGTATACATCATTCCTCGCCAGACCCCAAATGCCTTTGCCACTGGCAGGAACCCCAGCCACGCTGCAGTAGCTGTGACAGAAGGTATCCTCCAGATCCTTTCCAAGGAGGAACTGGAAGGCGTGCTCGCCCATGAACTTGCACACATCAAAAACAGGGACATTCTCATCAGCTCCATTGCAGCCGTCATGGCAGGAGCCATAAGCTATCTGGCCAATATGGCCCAGTGGGGGCTGATATTTGGCGGTTTTGGTGGTTCGTCAGACGATGACGATGGTGCTGGCCTCATTGGGGTAATCGTCATGATGATCGTTGCTCCCCTTGCTGCCATGCTGATCCAGATGGCCATTTCAAGGAGCCGGGAATTTTTGGCCGATGCCACTGGTGCCAAGATATGCAGCTGTCCGCAACATCTGGCTGGTGCCCTTCAGAAGCTGGAAGAATGGAACCACAAGGTTCCAATGAACGTCAATCCTGCCACAGCTCAAATGTACATTGTCAATCCGCTTACAGCCTCTTCGGTGGCAAAGCTCTTCAGCACACACCCGCCGACCCAAGAACGGATAAAGAGGCTCTTGGCCATGGCAAACACTATGAGCTGAGGGTCCTACGCGTCTTCATCCAGTGGACATAGCCCTCATCTCCCCGCCGTGGCCCTTGTTCAACAGGCCTTCGGTACAGCTTGGAACCCTGAAGGCCTTTTTAAAAAAGACGGAGCCTGGAATAAAGGTGAGGGCCTTTCATCCATATCTGGATCTTGCAGCAAGGATAGGCTTTAGCGACTATCTCAAGATAAGTCAGTCCAGTTGGGCGGCTGAATCTGTTTTCGCCGCCCTGTTATTCCCAGGAAGTGAGGGCCCGGAAAGACTGTTCTACAAGGCCTTTGCCAAAAGATTTGGCAGAGGGTTAAAAGCGGCACCCGAGTTTCAAAGGGTGATCTCACAGGCCGAAACCACCATAGAGGAATATCTTTCAGATGAGAACTTCCCTGCCCCACGCCTTGCAGGCATTAGTCTTTGCCTCAATCAGTTGTGTGCAGGGCTCTATATTGCCAAAAAGATCAAAGAAAAGACCCCTCATGCCAGCATCGTACTTGGAGGGGCGAGCTGTTCTGACATCTTGGGCAAAAGCCTCTTGGACTCGTTTCCCTTCCTGGACTATACAGTCACAGGGGAGGGGGAGCTGCCCCTCCTGGAACTTTGGCATTTTCTGACTGGAGCCAAAAAGGATATTTCGACTAGTGCCATATGGTCAAAGGAGACCAATTGTGCCCATACAGGCAAGGAGCAAATAGCCCAAATGGATTCGCTGCCACCTCCAGATTTTGATGATTATTTTTCAGAATTGAAGGGGCTTGGAAGACGGGCGGCAGGCATAACCCCTCTTTTGCCCATTGAGGCTTCCAGAGGGTGCTGGTGGTCAAAGTGCAACTTTTGCAACCTCAATCTGCAGTGGAAGGGGTACAGGGCAAAATCCCCTGCCAAAGTTGCCAAAGAGGTGGATTACCTCAGCAACAGATACATGGTGCTCGATTTTGCCTTCATGGACAACTGTCTTCCCAAGAAACAGGCACCTGAGATGTTTCGTCTCCTGGCAAACCATAAAAGAGACTACTCCTTTTTTGCAGAACTACGGGTGGGCCATACCAGGCAGGAACTTGCACAAATGGCAGAAGGCGGGCTGAAGGATGTGCAGGTAGGGATAGAGGCACTTAGCACCAACCTTTTAAAGAAAATCGGCAAAGGGACCACTGCCCTGGAAAATCTAGCAATAATGCGGCATTGTGCCGAATGCTCCATTGAACTACAGGCCAATCTGATACTCCATTTCCCAGGAAGTTCCGATGAAGATGTAAAGCAGACACTGGAAAATCTGGATTTCGCATGGCCTTTTGCCCCCCTCAAGACCGTGTCTTTCTGGCTGGGCATGGAAAGCCCCGTGTACAAGGAACCTGACAGATTTGGCATAAAGGCCCTGAGAAGACACAGGTTCTATTGCCTTTTGTTTCCAGAACACGTGGCAAACAGGCTGGAGCCATTGATACTAGAATACAAGGGCGACAGGACCAGACAAAGAGAGAAATGGAAGGCAGTTGAAAAAAAGGTGAGACTGATGAACGAGGCCAAGGCCCGCATTGGCCAAAAAGAAGGGCTTTTGCGCTTTCGAGATGGCAGGGATTTTTTGTTGATAAGACAGATCTTGCCAGATGGGCGATCTCTCAGGCACATGCTCAAGGGCCTGTCCCGCAAACTGTATCTGGCAGCCCTGGAACCCATTGCCCTGGAAGAGCTAACCAATATGGCAAATGGCCTGGGCCTGGAGCAAGTTTCTGCCTTTATCGATGACATGCACCGTAAAAGGCTGATGTTCCGGGAAGGGGACAGGGTCCTTTCCCTGGCCATAAAGGACAGGACCCCTCCTGGATTGAAGCAGGCGCAATAATGCATACTTGCTGGCTACGAGAAAAAAGAGACCTCTTTCTTAAGAATGTCGTCAAGGACTTCTTGGCCTCTTGCTCTTTTTTTGCCGAGCTCAAAGAACATACGGCCCACCACGGAGTCAGATACGAGGGATTCGATTTCTGGGTTGGCACTGAACAGGCCAAAGGAAGGCTGTGGCGGCTTAAAGATCTGTGTCACATGCTCTGGGGCGACAGTGATCCAGCCGATGAGGAAAACGGCTTTCTGTTGGATTGGATGATAGGAGCCATCTTTCATGAGGCCATGAAATTAAAAGAAAATGTCTACATGATCGAGCGCTACAGGAAATCCTATCCTCTTGAAACCACTGGCCCCCTTTTGGCTAACCACAACGGCACAAGCCACGGCATGGACTTTTTTGAAGAAACAGCCCATGAAATCCAAAGGACCATAAAGAGGATAGACCTACTCCTGAAACATGCTGAAAAATACCTGATAACCGTGCTGAAAGAGGAAACAGACAACGCCCTCCTGGTCAGATATCTTCTTGAGGTCATAGCATCCCCGTCTGGACACAGGTCTGGAATAACAAGCCCTATGAAGCTCCTTGAGGCCCTGTTTCCCAACGGACTTCACGAGGCTTACTGCCTTGCAGGAGAAAGCTATCTTGAGGGAAGCTGGTTTGTGGAGGCAAGGCGTGCATTTGAAAAGGCACTCGAAATCAATCCACACTGTCTGGAGGCCAAGTCTGGGCTGAGACTTCTTGAAAAACGCATTAAAGAGATTGCAGCCCTTCTGGAAAGGGAATATGAGATGCAGACCAAAAACGGCAACAGCGCCAAGGCCTCCAAGGGGGCTTGAGCTCTGGAAAGGATTGTCCTTTTAAGCCCGTTTTCTTATGATATTTCAGGCTAGTACCGAATGGGAGGCGATTATGGCCCGGGCGAGATCCTTCAGCTTGATGCTCTGACGCCTGCTTTCCTTTTGCATCATCCTCATGGCGGATTCCTCATCAACCGATAGGTGCTTCATCAAGATCCCCTTGGCCTTTTCTATGAGCTTCCTGGCCTCGAGCTCCTCGGACAGGTTTTCAACAACACCCTCAAGAGCTGTGATGGTCTGGGCTATGGACCGTGCCATTTCAATTGCGGGAACCAAGTCGTCAAGGTGTACAGGCTTGACGAGATAGCCGAGCACCCCCCTGCCCTTGGCCTTTTCCACCAGATGCTTTTCTGCGTAAGCTGTCACGAGAATTATTGGGATAAACGCCCCTGGCTGGTTGTTGATCGTCCTGGCTGCCTCAAGGCCGTCGAGCAAAGGCATCTTTATGTCCATTAGGATCATGTTGGGGTTCAATTCTGCTGTCTTTTCAACAGCTTCCAGGCCATTGTAGGCCACACCCACAACATTGTAACCAGCATCTTCCAGTATGGCCTTGAAACCGTCTGCAACGGCCTTATCGTCATCGGCAAGAAGAATACGAAGGGCGCCGCCACCTCCCAGCTTGCCTGCCCCCCCTTTTTTATCAGACTCTCCGGCCGTCATGCAGTCTCCCAGAAATATTTGTCAATACGGGATCGTAAAGGAAAGAAGATTATCGACGAGACTAATACTCCACCTATGTTGAGATTTGCATACCATATAAAAATTGGCTGGGGGACTAGGATTCGAACCTAGACTAGCAGATCCAGAGTCTGCGGTCCTGCCGTTAGACGATCCCCCAGCAATCGACCAATGAATATAGAATCGCGATTATTCATTGTCAAGAAGCTATAATGTGCAAATATCCTTTTTGTCCATCCTTACCTAATCACCAGGCCTGCATATCCCACAACCCTCGTATAATCATTGTTTATTTCCCCAGAATTTGCATATCTTACCAACTCTGCCCCTGTCGCGCCCAGCTGGTTTGATGCCTCTATGGTGATGGTCGTGGGTATATAGCCGCACATGGTTATGCCGTTTTCCTTTACGGTATCATAAAGGCCAGAAGGGTCCAGGGCCAGAATCTTCCTTATGGCAAGCTGGTCCAATTCCTTGGCTACATCAGCAGGGACATAGTGGCTCATGTCGGTACTGGCGACCAGTAGCACAGGGTGTCCAAAACCTTTTACGGCAGAAGCCACAGCCCTTCCGATTTCAAGGCACGAATCCAGATCCAAGGGGCCAAGACAAATTGGCGCTATCTTTAGTGCTGGCTGTAGATACTGGAGAAAAGGAATTTGAACCTCGAGGGAGTGTTCATATATGTGGGCCTGGTAACCCTCTTGCAATACAGTGGAATGGTTCAATATACTTTGGGCCAAATCCTCGGCCACTGGCACGTCTCCCATGGGCATCTGCCAGATTCCTTCTGTCATGATTTCTGCATAGGAACCGTAGCCAGTGTGGTTTGGACCCATAATAACTACATGCTCTGGCACCTTGACTCTGCTGAAGACAGCTCCAGCCACATGACCCGAATAGATGTAGCCAGCATGTGGACTGACTGCCGCAATAGCCGGCTTGGCATGAGCCGTGGTGGGTATGAGCCTTGAAAGCTCCGACCTTAACCGAATAGGATCTCCCTCATAGAATTGATTGGCTACAGCTGGCCTTCTTATAAGCATGGCTTTTCTCCTGACAGGCTATATCTTGTCCCAAGTTTTAACGAGAACTGAGAAAAAAATCCATCTATGTGTTATTAAGAAAATAATCATGTGGCAAGTACTGTCCAGTTAGAGCAACCTCCAAACCATGACTAGATCTTTGACAGAAATCACTCCCATCAACGAATACAGCTTGGAGTCTAAAATACGTCACCACCTACTTGCTGACTTGTTACATATCGTAAGCGAACAAAAAACAGCAGAAAGGCTAAGACGCCGCTCAAAGGATCTTTTCAGGCATGTCAGGTTCATCCAGAGGGCGGCAAGGCTCATGACCATAGCCAAGGAAGAGATAATCCATGCTGCCATAAAAGGTCGGGCCTTCCCAGATGGCCAGATTTATTGGGCAGAAACCCTTTCCATGGCCAAGGGACGAATGGAACGGAAATGGCAGGCAGAACCAGGAGGCATCTACCTTTGCATGGCAATATTTCCCCGACTCCTTCCGGAAAATCTTCAGCTTTACAATCTGGCCTCGGGCCTTTCCATATGCCAGATCTTGAGGGAATGGGGCGTGGATGCGCACATCCGCTGGCTCAACGACATCCTTATCCGCGGAAAGAAGGTTGCAGGGATCCTGGCAGAAACAGTTGTTACGCCTGATCTTGGAGAAAAATACCTCCTCATAGGCATTGGCATAAACGTCAACCAGGCGACATTTCCTCCACATCTCACTTCCCATTCCACATCCCTTTTCAAGGAAACGGGCAGGAATTGGCCCATCATTGAGTTGGGCACGCACGTCCTGTCTCGAATGGTACTTAATTTTTCCTTGCTTCACGATTGGGAAGCCAAATGCCTCCAGGCAGAGCATTGGCCTGAAGTCAGACTAAAAAATCCTGTGATCAAGGCATACAGAGGTCTGTGCGACTTCAAGGGCAGAAGGATACGCTATGGCAGAGACCTGGAACGGTTTCCAGGCCAACGCTGTATTGCAATGGGCATACTGGAAGATGGAAGCTTGAGACTCAAACTGGAAGATGGCGCAGAGGCCACAGTGAATTCTGGTGAAATCCGCTATGAAGAAGCATCCTGAGACAACCTCGCATCGGCATTCTGTTCCAGGTAACCTTCTATGAATCTGTCTATGTTCCCATCCATAACGTCGTTTACATTTCCTGTTTCAGTGTTGGTACGGTGGTCCTTTACCATCTGGTATGGGTGCATAACATAAGAACGGATCTGGCTGCCCCATCCGATATCCTTTTTCTGGTCGTGGAGACGCTGCTTCTCCTGATTCCTCTTCTCCTGCTCCAGTTCATATAGCCTGGCCTTGAGTATCTTCATGGCAATGGCCTTATTCTTGTGCTGACTCCTTTCATTCTGGCACTGGACCACGATACCTGTGGGCAGATGGGTGATCCTTACGGCTGAACTCGTCTTGTTGACATGCTGGCCACCTGCACCACTTGCCCTATAAGTATCGATCCTTAAGTCTTTTTCATCTATTTGGACGTCAATGGATTCATCGAGCTCCGGCACTACGAAAACCGAAGCAAAAGAGGTATGCCTGCGTCCAGAAGCGTCAAAAGGGGATATCCTTACTAGCCTGTGGACGCCTGCCTCTGATTTGAGATATCCGTAGGCAAACTGGCCCTTGACCAGGAATGTGGCGCTTTTTATGCCAGCTTCTTCTCCTGGCATAAGATCCAGCATACGCACCTGGAACCCCTGCCGTTCACACCATCTCAAATACATTCTAAGAAGCATGTCTGCCCAATCCTGCGCCTCTGTGCCACCTGCGCCAGAATGTATTGTCACTATTGCATTACTTGCATCATGCTCACCAGACAACAGCCGCTGGAGTTCGGCCCGCTTGATGTCTTTCTCAAGCCTTCCAAGCTCCTTGCGTACCTCCTGAAAGGTGGATTCGTCATCTTCTTCCTGAGCCATTTCCAGCAAAAGCGCAAGTTCTTCTTGCCGCTCTTCAAGCTCTTCCACAACCTCTTTCTGCCTTGTAATGATGGAGCGCTCCTTTAAGAGCTCCTTGGACTCCGGACTTTCCCAGAAACCCGGTTTGAGCATGATCTTCTCTATTTCAGCCAAACGCTGATCCGGTTGCTGCCGATCAAAGATAACCTCTTAATATGGCGATCTTTTTTGCTGCATCTGCCAGTCTTCCCTTAAGGTCTTGTATGTCAATGGATGCCTGTACGTGCCCTGTCTTTGCCATGATTCATTCCCCTTTTCTTAAACCTTGAACAATTTAACAAACAATTTATTAGAATAAATAACAAATTCAGTGCCAAAAACCAATAGGGGCCATATCTTACAAATAGGGTGAGCCTGTCTTCCAGATTCACCATGCCTGTGATGAAACATGGCTCAAAAAGCCTGGAGGAAACACTTATCCGGCCTGCAGGGGAGATGATCCTGCTTATTCCAGTATTGGCCGCCCTCACTATCCATCTCCTGGTCTCCACAGCCCTGAAAGTAGCCATATCTGCGTGCTGAAAGGGGGCAGCAGTCCTGCCAAACCACGCATCGTTTGTGATAACAGAGAGCAAATTCCCGCCAGCCTGGACCTCTTTTCGAGATATCTCTGGAAAGATGCTCTCAAAGCATATCATGACCCCTATCTTAAAAGGATTTGCCTCGAGTGGCCTTGCGCTTTTTCCAGCACAAAAATCTCCTGCTGTGGGCAACATATCCCTTGCCCAGGAGGTGAGCCTTCCCCACGGCATGTATTCTCCAAAGGGCACAAGGTGCTGTTTGTCGTATCTGCCTTTTAATGAACCATCTGGGCCCACGAGAAAGGCGCTGTTCCTGTATCTCGGACTGCCTATGGGGTCGTAAAAAAAGGAAGGGCTCCCAAACAGGATATAAATATGAAGCTCCCTGGCCAAATCCAGCACTTGCTGCCTTAGAGAACCGTCTTGCTGAAAATAAAAGGGCATGGCCGTCTCAGGCCATACGGCAAGCTTGAGATCTTGAAACCTGGCATGGGCCTGCCTCGTAAGCGCCTTGTATCTTTCAATGGTAGCAATACGGTATTCGGCACTCCACTTTACACTCTGGTCAAAAGACCCTTGGATCGCCGCCACCCTGATCTTTCCATTGCTAGGCTCGGAAATGGTCTTACTTCCATAGACGCACAAAAATGCCAGAAGACCCACCAGTGTGAAAACCGGCAGACTGACGGCTCTGTCCCTTACCCTGATACCACCCCTTTGCGTTGAGAGAAGATAAAGTTGCCAAACCACCATGTTTGAAAAAAATATTATGAACCCTATGCCATAAGGCCCCCACAAATCGGCTGTCTGAATTAGAAAGGGTGCCTGGCAAAGACTGTATGCCAGCATCGCCCAGGGAAATCCACTGAGAAGCCAACCCCTCAAGGCTTCAACCAGTATCCATAGGGAACTGACGGCCAGGATGCCCAAGACAGAAAGTTGCCCCTTTTCAGCCACCAGAAGCCTAGCAAGCCAAGCCCACAACCCAGGGAAGAGGGCAAGATAACAGGTCAATAGGGCAAAGATCACCCAAGCTGCTGCAAGAGGCAGTTTGCCATATGTGGAGATAGTGGGTGCTATCCACCAAAGAACTGGACCAAAGAAGAACAGCCCCCAAAAAAAGCCAATTCGGAAGCTATCTCTTTTATCTACCGAATAGACTGCATGGATAAAAGGTACCAAGGCCACAAACGGTAAAGGCCAGAAATGGAGGCCGAGAAATGTTGTGGAAAGCGCAAGGGCTGAAAATAGAGGCAGAAGGATATTTGCCACTTTTCATCTTTTATTTGCAGATTATGACATCACCCGATGTCTTTAGCCTGGAACGTCACCCGTGGGTATCGTAAGAATATAGTATCTGCCTTTCCAATGGTATCCGTTTTTCCGGAAGCTTTGGAGGCGGCCAGTTGGAAGTCATCCGGATGAGTTCCGCCCGTGTGGGAATAGCATCCCAGCCATAGGCCACAGCCTTTTTCTTCTTCACGTCGATAAAGGAGGCATCAAAGAGGTTTGCCTGCACGGCCCAGGGCACGATATAGTCCTTCTCAAGAAGTCTTGCCGCCGCCACTGTGCCCGATTCCCTTGTGATTACAGAACCCGGCCCGCCACGCAGCACCATGAGGGATCTATCGTTGATCCGCACTACCAGGTCCACATAGGATATGATCTTTTCATTGTTGGCCTCAAGCCTGATTTCTCTGTCGAGCTGGAAGTCGTCTATCCTGTAACCCTTTTCGTTGACGAGAAACTTGGCAAGTTTCTGCCTTATCCGTTCCCTGTCCGTATCAAGGACGAGCTTACCCGTAAGGAAACAGGGTATCTTTACAAAAATGTCATCCTGTGTCGCCTGTTTCTGTTCCTGCATATCCTAAATCCTTTTGATGCCTTTTTTAGGGCGTATATTCATTTACACAGCCTTATATTGTCAACAAAAATCGTTACCGGCCTCTTAGGCGAAACAGTGAAAAACATAAACGCACAAATGTCAGCGGTTTTGAGTGGCCTTTTGGTGCCCGACGTCCTGAGCCTGGCAAAATCGAGACAGACATGGTTCATGCCTGGCAGTAGCAACTGCCTATGGTTCACCCTGTCTGAATAGGGCGGATCGTTCCTTCTGTCGTCTATCCTGAAGACCACTGGAAGTGGCTGGGAACCAGGATTAAATATATCCAGCCTCACCTGTCTCGTGCCCTTCCAGGACCTTTTGAGGTCTGAAATTGCCAATCCAGGATAGGTCTCTGGCGGGTACATCTCCACCTTGAGACTCCAATGGCCGCTTGTTGCATGCAGCTGGCTTCTTTCATACCAGGTATGGCACTGCCAATTGAGCCCCTGCAACTCCTTCACTCCTTCAAAATCGTATATGATTTTGCATCCATGATCACTGGTTTCGCCTGCCAGTGCCAACAAGGGCGAAAAGCTATAGCCAAGAAAGATAAAAGCCGAAAGGAGAACCAACTTACGCATCGTTTGACGTCAAACTTGAGAAAGAGACGTATAGTCTAATCTCAGGGTCTTTTCACCTGCGAGATCAAAGAGGACCTTTACCCGCACCTTGTCTGGTACTTCGAGAACGGTTCCCTTACCAAAGATGGAATGACGTACCCTGTCACCCGCCTTGAAGGCACCTGTCTGCCTTGCTTGAACAGTAGGCTGCCTCCCATTGACTCCACTTGGAACTCGATGCAACGGTATTCCTCTTTTAGCCATGGAAGGGCCTGGCTTTTCGGAAACCTTCCTTTTTACCCTGGCAAGGAGGGCTTCTGGAATTTCACCTAGGAACCGGCTCGGGCGGGCAGGCATCAACCCAGCCCCTTGCACATTTATAAAGGCGGGATAACAGAAATAGAGATGATCCTTAGCCCTGGTTGAAGCCACATAGAAAAGGCGTCTTTCCTCTTCTATTTCATCGGGCCTGTTTTCAGCCATTGGCGAGGGGAAACGCCCCTCGGCCAAAGAGATGACAAAAACTATCCGCCATTCAAGGCCCTTGGCAGAATGCATTGTTGAAAGAACTACCTTGCCTGATTCACCTCCACCATCATTCTTTTCTGGAGGGTCCAGGGCAAGATCTGACAAAAGTTCCAGCGCATCCGAATAGTTGGCCGCCATTGCCTTTAGCTGGGCTAGCTCCTGTAAGCGCTTCGGGTAATCATCGCTATGGTGGGCTTCGAGATAAGGCCGGTACCACGAAATCAACTCTCCAAGAAGTTGTGGCAAGGTGCCACTATAATCTGAAAGGCTCAGGAGGAGACCTCCAAGCTTCCTCACTTCGTTGGCCCAGACTGCCCGGCCCTTAAACTTGCATAGGGCCTCAAGGGGAGAAGAAGCCCTTGTCATCTCTAAAAAGACCTTGTCGGCACTCTTTGGGCCAAGCCTGTCAATAAGCAGCAGGACCCTGTTCAGGCTCAATCTGTCCCGCGGATTGATCACAAGCCTGAGAAGACAGACCAGGTCTTTGACATGAGCGGCGTCTACCAGGCGCATGCCCCCACGTTTCACAAACGAAATGCCCGCATTGTTCAAACGCGTCTCCAGTTGATACGAATGAAAGGCCGCCCTGAAAAGGACTGCTATCTCTTCAGGTTCTACCCCCTTTTTCAGGTGTTCGAGGATTGTCTCTGTCACAAAGGTGGCCTGCTCGTTTTCGTCCATGGCTGTGAAAAGCATTGGTGGATGCCCTCCCTGCCTGTGAGCAGTAAGCCTTTTGGTAAACTTCTGCCTGGCATTTGCGATTATGGCATTGGTACAATCGAGGTTTGGCTGGGTAGTGCGGTAATTCCTCTCGAGCTTAATTATCCTGGTGCCAGGAAACATCCTGGGAAACTCCAGGATATTCTTGAAATTTGCCCCCCTGAACGAATAGATGGACTGGGAGTCATCCCCAACGGCCATGACATTGCTATGTGTTGAAGCCATGAGCCTTACTATTTCAGCCTGGGCCATATTGGTGTCCTGGTACTCGTCCACCATGATGTATCTGAAATTGAGGCCCATATTTTCCCGTACTTGTTCAAAATTCCTCAGTACAGCAAGCCACTTGAGCAGAAGATCGTCATAATCCATCAAGGCATGGGCCACCTTGTATTTGGAATATGCCTCGAAAAGGGCACCCATGGACTGCACATGCTCGCTCATGTGGGGATAATAGCGCTCCACTACCTCGTCGATCATGATTCCAGAATTGGCCGCCTTGCTGAAAATGGCACAGAGAGCCCCCTTTGAAGGAAACTTTTTACCCCTGCCAATCAGTTCCATCTGTTTTGCAAGGAGATGAATAAGGTCCTGGCTATCTGATTGATCCATTATGGTAAAACTTGATGGGTAATCCACGAGATGGGCATAACGCCTGAGCATCCTATGGCAAAATCCATGAAATGTGCCACCCTGAACCCTTTGGCAAGATGTTCCTCCTATGCGTGCAGCTCTGTCCAGCATTGTGGCCGCAGCCTTTCTGGTAAATGTGAGGAGCAATATGTTCTCTGGAGCATTTCCTTCGAGGACAAGCCTTGCCACCCTGTAAACAAGGGTCCTGGTCTTACCGCTTCCTGCCCCTGCAATCACCAGAAGAGGGCCTTGGTCGTGCATTACTGCCTCAAACTGGCTGGAGTTCAAATCCCTCTCAAATGAGATGCCGCCTACTTCATTTTTCATATCAAAAAACTTTCCAGGATGTTATTTTATCAAACCCTTATAGAAAATAACCAGGGAGCGAAACTGCAGCCTATTTTCTAATGCGTGAAAAGTCAACGTAACTGCCTGGGTGACCAATTGAGAAAGGAATCGGAAGAATGTTAAAGATCCCCGCTGGTTTTGGTAAACTCATCCTTCTCGCATTTATCTTCTATCTGAATTTTCTTTCCAGAATCATCGTATCTCCCCTGCTTCCAGAGATAAAGGAAGAGCTGGCTATAAGCGCTGCTCAAGCATCGGGATTTTTCCTGTTTTTAAGCTTCGGATATTTTACCGCCTTGTTGGGCTCTGGATTCATCTCTGCAAAGCTCGGACACAAAAGGTCCATATTGCTCTCTATCTCTTTTGCCTCCTTATGCCTTTTGATAATATCATGTTCTACGACCCTTGGGCTACTCTATGTATGCTTTCTTGCCCTTGGCTTGGCAACGGGCATATATCTTCCTTCGGGGATAGCTACCATAACGTCTCTTTTTGATAGCAATTTCTGGGGCAGGGCCTTTTCTGTCCACGAACTTGCGCCAAATCTTGCCTTTATCACTGCACCAATTATCGCGTCCCTCTTTCTTTCCCGGTCCTCATGGCATCTTCTGATGGCTATCCTTGCTGGGTTTTCCCTGTTCACTGGCCTGATATTCTGGAAGATCCGTGCAGGCGATTTCAAAGGAACAGCTCCAAATATTGCATCCTGCGCCTTTTATCTGAAAAGACGCCAATTTTGGCTCATGACCATATTATTTGGCCTTGGGATCACGAGTACCCTTGGAGTCTACAACATGCTCCCTTTGTTTCTGGTATCCATACATTCCATGACTAAGGCGGATGCAAACCTCTTGGTGAGTCTTTCGAGGGTAGCCACCCTGTTTACGGCAATAGCCGGGGGTGTGCTATCGGACCGCTACGGGCCAAAGAGGGTGATGGGATGGGTGCTGCTTTTCACAGGCGCCATTACTGTGATGCTCGGCATGACCCAAAACACTCCTCTTTACATTTGTGTGTTCCTGCAGCCTTTACTTGCTGTCTCTTTTTTCCCGGCGGCCTTTGCAGCAATATCGGAATCTTCCACCCCTGAAGACCGAAGCCTTCTAATCTCCATGGTAGTACCTTTTGCCTTTCTTGCAGGGGGAGGAATTATGCCACTGGTCATAGGCTTATTTGCAGACCACGGACTATTTAACCTGGGCTTTGTGATAACTGGATTTCTCCTCGCTTCCGGCTATCTACTGGCCTGTCTGATTCCAGTAAAGCAGGATGTGTGAATGGAGTATTTATCATCTTTTTTCTCATTCCAGCATGAATACCGTAGGCCGCTCCCAAATATCCTTACAAATTACAAGTTGTTAGGCAAAGCAAGGCGGCAGAAACCTCCATTTAGCGAGCGTGAGCGAGGGGCTTGGTTTGACTCTATCTCAAAAAACTCTTCAGGGCTTTCCATGGAAAGAAACAAGAGACATCCCTTTTATAATCCCTGTATGGTTGGCCAAATCTTTCCTCGAGCTCCATTTCTTCAAGGGGAATTATTACAAAGCGGGTAATGAGAAAGTCCAACAAAGACAGAAAGAACAGACAGGGAAGGCCTGTTGCCAGGAAAGATCCGCTAAAGATCAAAAGATGCGCCAAGTAGGTGGGATGGCGGCAGAGGTTGAATGGAGGCCCAGTCTCCAGGCTCACCATCACTTTTTCCAGTTCAGGAAGGCCGGTTATGCGCCTTCCAAGCACAAGTGCCGTCCATGTCTGGAGTAGGACACCAGCCAACATGAATATCCATCCAACAATCCAGACAAAAGGCGGAAATGAAAGGGCGCCTATCAAAAAATGCGCCTTCCAGTGCCATATGGCCCCGGCAGCCAAGAGCCATAGAAGAACCAGCACCAGATAAAACCACCTTCCCAAAGCCTTGCACAAACGTGGGCAAAGCCGAATCGGCAACCAAAAAAGGGGAATTACAGGCCAAACCAGCAAGATGACAATAGCTATGAATTTGTATGTTCCTTCCAATACAGAAGCTAATGAAACACAGGAGCGTCCCCGTGGTCAAGGCCCAAGGCCGCTTGCTCCAGAAGCTGCTGTCTCTTGCGTATGAATCCCTTTGATTTTTCCAACACCGCTGGCAGATCGAGAATAAGGGCAATGGAGCCATCGCCTAAGATAGTGGCACCTGCAAAACCAGGCTGGTCCATCAGGTATTCAGACAAGGGCTTTATGACCACTTCTTGCTGGCCTATGAGTCCGTCCACGCCAAGACATGCATCCAGCTCCCCAAGCCTTACCCTGACTGCAAAGAATTTGTCAGGATCGGCTGGAGCGCCTGTGCCCCTGAAAATCTTTCCCAGCCGGATCAAGGGAATGGTTTCTTGACGTTTCGAGATGATCTCGTAGCCTTCTACGCTGCTTACTTCGCTTGATGAAAGACGAAATGTCTCATACACTGCGGAGATGGGCACCACCATGGACTGTCTACCCACTTTCACGGTGAGGCCCTTTATGATGGCAAGGGTAAGAGGTATCCTCAGAATGAACGTTGTGCCTTCCCCCTTACTGGATCGCACAACGACTGCACCACCTATCTTTTCTATGTTCTTCTTGACAACATCTAGGCCAACACCCCTTCCTGAGATGTCTGATACCGAACCAGCAGTCGAAATCCCTGGCACGAAAATCAGGTTCCAGATCTGTTCCTCGCTCATCTCCCTGAGGGCCTCAGGGCTGATCAGGCCTGAAGACAGCGCCTTCTTCACAATTTTGTCCCTGTCGAGGCCCTTGCCGTCATCAGAGACGGAGATGGTGACAAAATTGCCTTCCTGGCTTGCAGCAATGGAGAGCAGGCCCTTGGGCCTTTTGCCTTTCCTGGTCCTATAATCGGGTGTCTCTATGCCGTGATCTATTGCATTTCGGATGATATGTTGCAGTGGATCAGCCAACTGTTCCATGACCTGTTTATCAAGCGCTGTGTCTGTGCCCTTGAGGGTTAACTCCACTTCCTTCCCAAGTTTTTGGCACAAATCTCTTACCATCCTGGGGTACCTGTTGAACAGGGAGCTTACAGGCAGCATCCGCATGCGCATGACTCCATCCTGCAATTGGTGCACCACCCTTTCTAAAGCCGCCACGCTCTCGGTAAAGCCTAAAAGCACCTCCTTGAGGGGCCTCAGTTCCTGGACAGGCATCCTCCTCTGGTCGCGCCACCTTGAATAGAGCCCCTTGAGCAGGCTTGTTGATTGCACCATTGAAGATCTCAAAACCACCAATTCCGCCACGTCTTCCAGCAGATTTTCTACCTTTTCGAGATTCACCCTGACCAGCTGGCCCTGACCCCTGATTCCACCTGTCTCAGTGGCAAAATCCTTATGCTGGGGAGGCGTATCTGGTGGTTGCAGGTCTGCATGTCCAGTTGGAAGAACAGGCTCTTTGCTCACCTCAAGGATCTGAGCCTCTGACTCTTGTGGTTGTACTGCCTCTGGGGTAGCGGAATCGTCATCTTCAAATATGGTATCAATTGCCGCGTCGAAATCCTCCAGAGATTCCAGCCCGAGGGATGAATCCCCGGTTTGCTGGCCGGATCGGGCCTCTGCATCCAGGAGTGGTTCTTCCTCAGACTCTTCATGGTTTTTAAACATATCCCTGAGATTTGGCAGCCTGTCACACAACCTGTCCCACAAGCCCGTAAAGACCTGTCTGTCAAAATGGGAGTCCCCACTCAACTGCTCTGTGATGCACTCTTCCCATTCTTCTAGAAGATGGACAACTTCCATATAGTCCATATAGTTGGCAGAAGTCCTTAGCTTGCTCACTGCCTCCTGGCAAGCGTTTATCCACTGCTCGTCCATATCACTTGGAACGTTTGCCAGCGGCCCACCCACTTCTTTGAAAAAATCTAGGAAGATATTGTAGAGTTCCCGGTCTTCCTCTATCTCTATACCTGAAGGCGAACTCTCACTTTCCGTGAGCACATCATCGAGATCCACCTCTTGGCTAAGCGCTTTCTGCACACTGGTTAGCAAGCCCTTCTGAAAGTCGTCGAACGTGCCTGAATCAACGGCCTCAGAAAGCCCTTCTCTTATCTGGCTGATGGCAGAATGGAGCTCATCCTTTCCTATGTAGTTCGCCACCCTCTCCATGTCTTGAAGCACAAGATCCAGATTGGATGGGTCTGCATCTTCGTCGTCCAGAATCTTTGTCATTTGCTCATAGAGGCTTTTCATCTCCTGGGCAAAGATATTCATTAGTTCCTGATCTTCGGCTGATTCCTCCAGGGACTCTTCTTGAACATCAGCTGCCTCCTCAATGCCTTCCTGATTGGCCAGTGCCCTTATTTGCTCCTGAAGATCAGCGGTGTCAGAGGTCTCCTTATGATGTTCTGCTACGTCTGCAATCAGCTCCTTAAACCTGTCCACGCACTTAAATATCAAGTCAAAGGCTTGCTGATCCAGCCTGCGGGTGCCTTGCCTCGCCTCATCGAATAGATTCTCAACGGCATGGGCAAGCCCAGCCATGGCGGTAAGCCCCATATAGTTGGCTGCACCCTTAATGCTGTGCATGTTCCTGAAGCAATCATTCAGTATCGAGGAATCATCTGGTTGTTGCTCTAACAGCAACAGATTGGGCTCGAATTCTTGGAGGTTTTCTTCAACCTCCACTGTAAAATCCTGCCACATCTCCTGATCAAAATCTTTCATGACACCATACCCCTTTTATTGCTTTCCAAGCCCATCCATTATGCGGCTCAACTTTTCGGAATCGTTTTTCCCAAGAAAATCTATGGCGCCCAACTCTTGGGCCCGCGAAATCACTTCTGGATCGGTCACCAGACTCATGAACAGAATCCTTGCATCAGGGTCTTGCTCACGTATCATGCTGGCAGCCTGAATACCATCTATACCCCTCATGGTGATATCCATGATCACAAGATCTGGGCGAAGCTCTGTGTAAAGGTCAAAACCTTCTGCACCATCCTTTGCGGTACCTATCACCTTGTGTCCAGCTTGCCTTACCGCATTTCCTATCCTTTTCCTCATAAAACTGGAATCATCGATAATCAAAACAGTGGCCACATTTACCTCTTACATACGGTTATTTCGTAATTTTGCTCAACATAGCGGCAATCTCTTCAGAAGCAGCCAAACCTTCGTGGAATTCCAAGGTCTGGATCGCCTTCAGAGGGCCTGGATGAAGGCTGGTATCTGGATGTTGCAAGATGACCTTACCTCCTTTAGCCACCACGGACTCCAAACCCTGCACCATGGAAATATCTATACCAGAAAGGAGCACTACACTGAGATCCCTCTCGAAGATGGCAGACAACTCCTGGAGAAACACATCTGCATCCAGGCAATTGGCAGATGCCTCTCTAAAGATCCCCGCTCCTGTCTCGTCTGCTTCCACCTTCCATCCTTTGTCCAACCCTGAAATCCATGCCTGATTACTCAGCAGGGGCGCACCGGTCTCAAGGGCCTTAACGGAAAAAGAACAATATTGGTCCATGTAGGCAGCAAGGGGTCCTGAAAAATGGTTACACATCTGTTGAAACACCAAAAGGCTTGTGGAATCTCCAAGATGTAACTCTGGCAAGATCTTCTGGATCTCAAGAAGGCCACCAAAACCACCCATTATCACAACAAGCCTTTCTGCTGGCATCCCAGGCAAACCCTTTCGACCAGCGAGCTTTGGATTTCTGGCCCGCCTGATATTCCTGATCCTGAAATCCTGGGCGCTTGCCACTGCATTTCCCAGCCTTTTGACAAAAACTTCCCAGGAACCATCTGCCCCTGGCTTTGAGATGAAATCCACTGCGCCAAGGCGCAGGTATTCCATGATCTTTGCCGTGTGTCTCTCGTTGAAATTGCTCACCAGCAGCACAGGTGCTGGCGAGCGGATCATGATATGTTTCAGCGCAATATCCCCAGCCATAACAGGCATATTTATGTCCAAGGTAATCATATCTGGACTGGTGTCGTCGAGGTATTCCAGGGCCTCCTTGCCATTCCGGGCCTCAGCTATCACTTCTGCCGAAAGCTTATCCGTGAGCACTTCACGCAGCCGAGATATGAAAAATCTGGAATCGTCCACCACCAAGACGCCTGGCGGCTGCCCTTCAGACTCGGCGGGCGCATTGCCCATTTCGTCCTTTCTTCTGAGGGATTCGATAAGGAGGAAATTCCAAGGCACTTCAATAGTATGTTCAGGCGGTGTCTCTGGGAAAAAACGGAATGTGCCCTGATTCAGACACATGATCTCATAGAAGGCCTCTTCTCCAGTCTTGTCTCTAATTTGGGCATGCACCACTTCTCCAGAAGAAAAATATATCTCTCCCCTCACCCCCCGGGTCTGGACCAGAAGTTTGCGCTCCCTGTTCTCAAGGCAAGCCAGCTGCACCAGGTCCGAAAGATTTATGTCCACCATAAATCCACTGAATCCAGCCTGCTCAGCTACATGTGCGCTGGAATCCATCTCGGCCTCCTGTATCAGGCCCTGGGAACCAAAATCGAGTGCAGTCATACCTTCCAATTGCTCACTTTGCTTGCTATTTCTAAAGGCCCGCCACTGTCTGCATGACACTTTTCCATGATCCTTCTGGGTGAAAATGGTGCAAGGCAACCTTCTGGGGTCTGGGCCAGGAGCCTTCCGCCCCCTCGGATAACCTCTCTGGCCCCGGTAAGGCCGTGATTATTGTCACCCGATACAAAAACAGCCTGGCACCCTTTTCCAAAGGCCTCGCTTGCCGAAAGGAGTATGAGGTCAATTGCCCCTTCCTTTTCAGCGCTAATGGGCCGTTTTTTCACATGCATCTCCCAACCACCACCTTTCTGGTCGAATATGCCAGCCTGGTCAGTGGAGAGAAAATATATGTGCCCTGGCAGCAACCGAACCTGTTCCTCTGGCACCATCAGGGGAAACTGTGAAAACGGCCGCAGGTAATCCACAAAGGCGTTGAGATTATCCTTGGAAGCCCCCAGTGAAACTATCACAGGCGCTTCAAGAGGCGGACTCAGGTGAGGAATGATGGCAAGAAGAGATGAATAACCCCCTGTGGAGCCATGAATCACTGTCACAGCCTTTATCTCCCTATCCTGAGCCTCAAGCCTCGAATGGGCTCTTCTGCTCACTGGCCTTACGCGAAGATATCTGGCTGCCTCCACCTGCACCCTGGACGCCCTCTTCAATCTGGAACACAACAGCTCGGCTTGGCTTTTTAGTTCTTGGTCTCCGTTTCTCGTAGGTTTTTTGAAAAAATCCACTGCGCCAAAGCGAAGGGCCTCAAAGGTCACCCTGGAACCATCACCTGTAAATGCGCTCACCATGAGAGTCGGTGTGGGAAACCGAACCATAATGTTCTTAAGGACTGTCAGGCCATTCATTCCTGGCATATGCACATCCAGGGTACATACGTCAAACCTGCCAGAGGCGAGTTTGCTCAAGGCCTCCTGACCGTTCAATGCCCTTGATTCAACCTGAATTTGCTCGTCTTCGCCCAGAATTTGCTCAAGGGCCTTGCACATCATTGGAGAATCATCGACAATCAGGACCTTGATCCTTCTTTCCGCCTTTTTGTCTGGTGTCAAAATTTCTTCCGCCATATCCGCCTGTCCGCTCTTGGTTGATTTTCCCTGTTCTAAGATTTCTTCCATGGCTATATCTTCAGGTCCTTGCTTGTCGTCTCAAGGCAACCTGCCTCGAAAAGGCTTTGATACCATTCCAAAGCGCCTGCTCTGAATCAAAGGGCCTAGCCATTTCCATCTCTATAGCCATTTTGGCAAGGCCACCAGACGCACATTTTTCAGGAACAAGGGCAGAAACCGTTCCCCCCTTTTCCCTCACCTTATGGAGCCCATCTAACTCTTCGTCCTGCTGTCCACCCAATATGCACACATTCAAATCCTCTCCAAAAACATCTGAAGCCTTATCTAAAAACCCTCTAAGATCAGTAAAGCCTTGGTTGCACTCTAGGCTGACATTGCCCCTGGGCTGTTTGGCCACATTGGGTAGCCGTTTTTTTTGCACCAAGGTGCAACATCCGGCGTAGAGGAGCTGTCCTGCCTCAAAAGGCATGGCACAGCCGGTTATGGCATCAAGCTCCCTGGCATAAGCGTTCAAAACAGCGCTTGACATGTCTTGGATACAGACGCAGGCAGTACTCCGCAGTGGAAATACCGCAGATGCAAGACGAATGAAACTACTCACTGCACCCTGTAAGGCAACCACAACCAGAAGCCCTGAAGGCGGCAACCGCTTTCCTTCCTTGGGATGGGCCCTTTGGCCGTGCCTCTTGACCGCCCTCTTTATGGCCCTTGGATTTATGCCAGCTGCCACCCGTAGTGTTCTAACGAGTTCGGCACCACTATCGTGAATGTCATCTGAAACCGTGCCTGATGGCTTTGGGAAAAAATCCACTGCGCCGAGGCTCAAGGCCTCGAATGTGATCCTGCCCTGATCGGCGAGCCCACTGACCATCACCACTGGCAGTGGGTTTTTGATCATTATGTGTTTAATGGTAGTCAGCCCATCCATTATGGGCATGTCCACGTCGAGGGTAATCACATCGGGTCTCAAGGTCTTTATGGCATCGAGTGCCTCTTTCCCGTGTTTTGCAACCCCTACTACCTCTATGTCTCCAGAACCCGAAAGTATCTCGACCAGGGCCTTTCGCATGAAGGCCGCATCATCCACCACCATGGCCTTTATGTTTTTATCTGGACTCTGTGCCTGCATATCAGTCTCCGAGGGCCTTTGACCAGCCCTGTTCCAGATCGTCTTTTTTGTCGCGCAGGTTTTTAGCAATCTTCTGCACTTCTGCTCCAGAAATACCCAATGCCTTGGGTAGCTTGATCTTTTCTGGAAGCCAGGCAGAACTCCAACCTATGCCCAGCTTGTGGCACAACTGGTCTGCTAGGAAAATTATCGCACAAGACTTCTCTTCATCGCCTGCACTGATTGGATGGTGATGGTACCTGACGGCACTGACCATCCTTTCGTTAAGATTCCACTTCTTTGCTATATATGCCCCGGCTTCTGCATGGCTGAATCCATATTCCTCTTCCGCTATGAAAAGGGGCACCTGCTTTTCATGTTGGATCTTGACTATCTCCCTGAGGTCATTGGCAAAAAAGGCGCACATCAAGAACCTACCGATGTCATGTATCAGCCCCATTGTAAAGAATTCTTCTGGATCAAACTCTGGCGAAAGCTTGGCTATGTCCATGGAGACGGTTGCCACTCCAATGCAGTGAAGCCACATGTCCCTGGCAGGAAATTCTTCCAAGTCCGCATCCTGGCCAAAGGCCTGCGTGAGGGAGATCCCTATGACCAAATTCCTCACCTCCTCAAAACCCAGAACCACTATGGCATGAGAGATGGTTTGAATCTTTCCACTGAGACCGTATGCAGGTGAATTCGCTACTTTCAGTATCTTTGCGGCTAGCACAGGATCCTGCCTGATGATGGTCTCTAGACGCTGTGCTGAAGAGGCAATATTGTCCATTTCCTCCAGAACCTTTTGGAGGGTGTTGGGCATTGGTGGTAGATCCTTTATCTGATCCAAACGTTGTGCTATGGATGGAGGCATTTTTATTTTCCCTTTCCGGCTCTTACAGGGCACACTTTCCGCCCCTTTCCTTCTTATTTATTTATCGACAATCAGGCCCTGCTCTTAAATTGGCAGCCCTGGAAAGGCTTAAATCTTCAATTTTTTTCACAACGATCCGATAAGGCCTTTAGAGCCTTTGGATAGGACAACTGGGGCTTGTTTTTCCAAATAGTTTTCGAGGTCAGAAAATCATGGCAGACATTATCTTGACTGGTCCTGCACTTGAAAAAGCAAGAACTCAAATAGACGAGTCTCTTGTGCAGGCAGGGGTCCATACGGTCCTGCTGATAGACCATGCTGGCAACGTGGTTGCCAGCTGTGGGAAAAACAGGAAGGACCTTGACATGACATCCCTTGCCGCCTTGGCCGCAGCCAATTTTGGCGCCACCTCTCAAATGGCCAAGCTTATAGGTGAAGACGATTTTTCTCTGCTGTTCCACAAAGGAAAGAGGGACAGCATCCACTTTGCTAAGGTGGGGCAGGAAATGATCCTCATTACCATATTTGGTGACGAGGTCTCCCTGGGGCTGGTGAGGCTCAGGGTAGCAGAGCTGACGAGCAACATAGAAAAGATATTCGGACTGGGTAAATAAATGGCACTGATAGACCTCAGCAAAAGGGAGGTGCACTGCAAAATCGTCTATTACGGACCAGGGCGGTGCGGAAAAACCACCAACCTCCTCTACATCTATAATTCAATGAATAGCAATGCCAAGGGCAAGATGCTCACCATTGAAACAAAAGGTGACAGGACCTTGTTTTTTGATCTTTTGCCCTTGAATCTTGGCAGAATAAAGGGGTTTGACATAAGAATCCAGCTTTACACCGTACCGGGACAGGCCATCTATGAGGCCACCAGGAAGTTGGTCCTGAAGGGTGTAGATGGCCTCGTCTTCGTGGCGGATTCACTTCGTGTCAGAAGGGCCAAAAATATCGAGAGCCTTGAAGACCTTCAGAAGAATCTCCGTGATTACAATATAGACATAGCCTCCTTGCCCCTGGTACTCCAATACAACAAGAGAGATTTGGCCAACTCTCCCATCCCAACCCTGAGCGTTGAAGAGCTTGAGGAAGACCTGAACAAGGAACTGGGGGTGGATGCCTTCCAGGCAGCTGCCACCAAGGGGCTAGGGGTTTTTGAGACCCTCAAGGATATCAGCAAAAAGACTGTACGCTACGTGGCCACTAAACATCTTGTAAAACCAAAATAGAAAATATTAGGGAGACGATCCGGTGAAAGAAAACAACAGCATCCCTGAACCTGAAATCTTTACATCAGAAATAGAAGACACCATAGACGACCTCTTCAAACCTTCCAAGGAGATAGAGATAGATCCGCTCACTCAGGAGGTGAAGGAGGTGGCGCGAGAACAGAAGCAGGATGATTTTCCTGTGGAGTTCGAACTGGAGACGGAAAAAGAGGCAGACGTCAGAATGGAAGAAGTGACCAAACCGGCTCCAGATTCTGAAATACAAGATGCCAAGGCAGAAGAGGACACCCTTCTGGAACTGGATCTTGAACTCGAGGTCGAAGACCAGGAGACACAAGAGCAAGAACAGCAGGAAGAGGTGGTGGCTCAAGAACCTGAAGCCGTGGCTCAAGAAGCCGACCAGAAACCTGGCATCAAGGAGAAGCTTGAACAGCTCAAGCAGCAAATCTTCACCATTGAGTGGGAAGTAACAGAGCCCCAGATCCATCAGACCCTGTCCCTCTTGACATCTCTTCTCAGGAGCCCGAAGATCGGTGGCCAGCCCAAAGCCCGCTCCATGATGGAGCTTATGAAGAAGGTGCTTCAAAATATCCAATACTATCCAGAGAAGGTGCCAGCCACAGCTCCGTCCGTATTGAAGAGGACAACCGAATTCCTCCTTAATCTCCACTCAGGAAAAGAGGTTTCCAGTGAGACGGAAGAAAGCATCATAAATGAACTCACCGCATTGATAAGGAGGCCTGAAGACACTGAAGCGGAAAGTGGCGAAAAATTCTTGATACTGGAAGAGGTAGAAGAAGAGACAGAAGAAACAAAAGTTGAGGATCAAGCGGGACAGATTCGGCCTGAGCCTGAGCCCACTAAAGAAATGCCTCCTGCAGCACAGACTGTGGAAACACAAAATGAAGCCTCCTCAGGCACGGAAGGGTTATCCACAGAAGGCCTGCGAATCCTCAAGGCCCATCTCGTAGAGATCAAAAAGTGCATCAACCGCATAGAGCCCCTTGAAAACCTCCTTTCAAAGACTCCGGGCATGGAAAAACTTTATTCCTTCCAGCGCGACATCCGCTTAAGGCTCGAAAGACAACTTGAAGAAGTATCTGGGTTTTTCTTTGACGGTGCAGAGCTTCATTTGCCAACAGCCGTGCAGGCCAAAAAGGATTCGGAAGAATATGCCAGGGACATGAATCTGGCCACATGCCCGTGGAAGGAACTATTGACAATAAACATAGACGGTATGGAAATCGGCTTCCCGCCGGAAGAGGTGGTCTTCATGTCAACTCCGCCATGGCATGCCAAATCTGCCATCCGTAAGGCCGACGCCTTGCCACTGAGCAAGCTAAAGGCTTGGCCCTGGTCAAAGTTGAAGGGCCTTTTCAGTGGACGGCTCGCCGACCTTGAAGAATCTGCCATTGCCTCCAAGACCGTCCCCATTGTCAGGAAACTTGGTGGCCGGGACCTGCCTGTTGCCTCTAACTACACCGTCATCATTCTTTTTGACGGAAACAAAGGGGCTGCCATTCTTGCAGAAGAAAAACCCTTGAAGATAGAAATTTCAAGGGATGCTAAGTGGACAGATAACCCTGCTGACGGATTTGAGGCAGAGGTAACAAGCCACGGCAATAAAATAATGGTGGCCACTGTCAATTCTTTGAATCAGGAGTAGAAAAATGGCAGGTTTTCAGATACAGGCTGCAGATTTTGCCACTACAAGTCCTGATGCCCAGGCAGACCTTGTTGAAAAAAAGATCCAGGAGGCAGATCTCTACCTCAATCATGGCCTCACAGAGGAAGCAAAGGCCATATTAGAAGAAATCCTGGCCGTGCTGCCTGACGATTCAGACGACAAGCTGAGGGTGCTTCTTGAAGACAAGCTCAAGGATCTTTCGGCCAGGGACGCCCTGTCTGCTGAGAAAAAGGCAGACGGCGACAAAGCACAACAGTCCGAGGACGAGCAGTTCGACGAACACTACAACAATTGCCTCGGCCTCATAGAGGCTGGTTTTTTTTCAGAGGCGGTTGAGGAACTGAAGATCCTCGAGGAAAAGGAGTTCAGGGCAGGAGAAATAAGGATAAAGATAGGCCAGCTATACCTTAAGCTCGATATGCCCTTTGACGCTATTGAATACTTGGAAAAAGGTCTCAAAGACCCAGATCTTCCCTCGGATCTTCGGCAGGAGGCCCTTTATCAACTTGCCCTGACCCAGGAAAAGACAGGCTCCGTAACCAAAGCAGTTGCCACACTCGAAGAGCTGGTCAAAATCAATAAGGATTTCCGAAACGCCAGAGAACGGCTTGAAAGCCTGAGCCAGTCTGCCCAGAAATATGGAAGGTTTTACTATCTTATAAGGACAGGCATCCTCCAGGAAGAACAGCTGGAACGTGCCAAGGAGCTTGCCAAGCAATCCAAAAAATCCATTGAATCCGTCCTTATCAACCAGTTCGGCATAGAGAAGGAAGAGCTTGGCAACTCCTTGAGCGAATATTACCACTGCCCCTTTATCGAATTCAATGAGCTCGAGGTGGGAAGCACACCAAAGTGCATCTCAGGCATAAAGGAACATTTCTTCAGAACAACTGCGTGTGCACCAGTCATGGAAGAGGCAGGGATGCTCCTGATCGCCGTGGACAACCCCCACGACCTCAGCAAGATAGACAATATTCAAAGGGTGCTAAAGGCCAAAAGCTTTGAATATGCAGTGGCCCTCAAGGAAGACATTGACAAATTCATAGATTATTTCTATGGAAAATACAATGTCACTGGAGATGGAGAAGACGTATTCGAGCAACTCGAGCTCGTGGAAGAGGAAGAAGAGGATATAGAAGAAGACGACGGCCTCGCATCAGATGCAGACAGCGTGGTTGTCCAGATGGCAAACCGCATAATCGAGGACGCATATGTAAGGGGTGCTTCTGACATTCACATAGAAAGCCTCACAGGCAAGAGGGGCGCCCTTGTTAGATATCGTATCGACGGCGACTGTCTCCGCTATCAAAACATTCCTCTAAATTACAAAAAGGCGCTGGTTTCAAGGGTCAAGATCATGGCCAGCCTGGACATAGCAGAAAAGAGGCTCCCCCAGGATGGAAAGATAAAATTCCGTACCAGGACAGGGCGCATCATAGAGCTTCGAGTAGCCACCCTGCCAACCACAGAGAACAACGAGGATGTGGTCTTGAGAATTCTCGCTTCTTCCGAGGCCATGCCCATCGACCGTATAGGCCTATTGGAAGACAATCTTAAAAACCTCAAAAAGCTCATTGAAATGCCTTATGGATTGATCCTTGTTGTTGGGCCAACTGGTTCTGGTAAGACCACTACTCTTCATGCAGCCCTTGGCCACATCAACCGTCCAGAAAAGAAGATCTGGACTGCTGAAGACCCTGTTGAAATCGTTCAGGAAGGCCTTAGACAGGTACAGATAAAGTCCAGCATAGGGCTCACTTTTGCCAGGGTTCTCAGGGCATTTTTGAGGGCTGATCCCGATATCATAATGGTAGGTGAAACAAGGGATGAAGAAACAGCCAATACTGTTATAGAGGCCTCCTTGACAGGCCACTTGGTCTTTTCAACCCTTCATACCAATTCAGCGCCAGAAACAGTGACCCGGCTCCTTGGAATGGGCATGGACCCGTTCAACTTTGCTGATGCACTCCTGGGGGTGCTAGCCCAACGCCTGGTGAAAAGACTCTGCCCAAAGTGCAAGGAGGCGTACGAACCCGATCAGGAGGAAAAGGAAAGGATACTCTATGAATATGGAGAACATCCCACAAAACCTCTAACCATGGAAGACCTCGACGGGATAACCCTTTACAGACCCAAAGGTTGTGGTGCATGCAACAAGACCGGGTATAAAGGCAGGATGGCCATCCATGAACTCTTGGTTTCAGACGATGGCCTCAGAAAACTCATACAAAACAAAAGTCCAGTGATGGAAATTAGGGATTATGGTCTAAAACATGGCATGCGCACCCTAAAACAAGATGGCATCCACAAGGTGCTTATGGGCGATACAGACATGAAACAGATACTTGCCGCCTGCATAAGGTAGCATGCACAAAATACCTCCCCTCTTGCGCCCTGCTGGTACTGCCAGCAGGGTTTTTTTATGGTTCTTCCGGCATTTGAGGACCCGAGACAAAATGGATTTGAAAACAGACATGAACAATGAGAAGGGGGGCCTGAAAGGCCCTTGAAAACAGGAATACGCCCTAACAGCATCTAAAGCCTGGCTGTGCCAAACGCTCCAAAGTCCCTCGCTTGTGCTCGCAAAAAAGGTTTCGGGCGCTTCGCCGGTAGGAGATGGCTCTGAGGCAGACGTTGGGATCAGATCTTAGAGGTTCTTGGGGTAGCCAGAGCCAACGGAAATCCAGTTCAGCAGAGCGAAACAAGCCCTTAGAAGCTCTTGGGTCTGTTTCCACGTGAAACACAGCTATCAGAATATTTCCCTTTTCATTCTGGCATGACCATTAGGCTGCCATTGACTTAAGCCTTTCATCTACTATCATTTCCCTTAAACGGCCTTTTAGTTCAAGGCGGGCTTACGGCTCCAAGGAGCAGGAAACCTTACCACTATGGCAGCAAGGTTAATAGAAGTCATCGTGCCCAGAGGTAAACGGGATCTTCTCGAAACAGTTTTCAAAAAGAAGGCTGTCATCCAATACTGGATCGAAGAAGACAAACCCAGAAATCACCTTGTTGTCAAACTTCTAACCAAGGTGGAAGATACAGGCACCATAACCGACACCCTTTCCAAACTCTTTGGCACTGCTGCTGGCTTCAGGATCATTATCCAGACAGTAGAGGCCACAATCCCCCCTGTAGAAGCGCCAGAGGAGCCTCCAGCCAAGATAGGCAGGCTTTCTGTAAGCCGGGAGGAGCTCTACAATGATGTGGTGGAAGCGGCCAAACTCAATTACGTGTTCGCTGCCCTTATGGTGATATCTGCCTTGATAGCGGCCTATGGCTTTTTGAAGGATTCTACGGCAATCATAATAGGTTCCATGGTGATCGCTCCCCTTCTTGCCCCAAACGTGGCTATATCCCTGGGTTCGGTCCTTGCCGATTTCAAACTCATACGCCTGGGATTGGCAACACAGCTTGCCGGCCTGCTCCTGGTGCTATTCCTTTCCACGGTATTTGGGGCCGTAACCAACATAAACCCCAATCTGGCAAATATTCACCAGCGCATCTATGCAGACTACACCGACATCATTGTGGCCTTCCTATCAGGAACTGCTGGCATACTCAGCTTTACCACAGGAAGCTCCACTGCCCTGATCGGCGTAATGGTATCCATCTCCCTACTTCCACCCCTAGTGGCCACCGGGCTTCTCATGGGGGCTGGTTATTTCATACTTGCAACCGGCAGCTTCCTGCTCTTTCTCGCCAATCTCGCCAGCCTCAACCTGGCGGGAATTCTGACCTTCCTGTTCCAGGGCGTCAGGCCTATGACATGGTGGAAGGCCAAAAAGGCCAAAGAATATTCGAGAAAGGCCCTTGCTCTCTGGATAGTACTGATCCTGATGCTACTTGCTGCCATGTGGATGAGAAACCGGTTTCTCATCGTATAGATGGACACACAACATGCCTGGACTACACAACCTGAAAAGCCCTGATTGCAATATATGTTGCAAAGAGCACCTCTTAAACCTATAATCCATGGCTATACCTTCGAATGGAAAATAAAGGTACCTGATTTGCTTTACCTTCATGGTATCTCTAAAGACCTTTACATTGTCCTAGGCCAAGTTGAAAAAGGCAGGCACATCATTTATACCCTGGGCTTGTTATGGGGTAGAGGGTGCCACAGGGCAAATATGGCTATTTTCCAAGAGACGCCTTTATATTGAAAACATTCTTACAATACAAAATACAGTATAAAACAGACCGGCAGGGCATCTAATACCATTTTCAGGAGACGCGCTTAGTGCGAATTATGATAGTAGGGGCTGGCCAGGTAGGTCAGTACCTGTGTGAAAAATTTTCTTCAGAAGGACAAGAAGTCGTCCTGGTAGACAAGAATGAAAAGAAGCTTCAAAGGCTCGAAAGGGAGCTAAACATACTGACTGTAAGAGGCAGCGGAGCTTCTGCACGAGTGCTCGCCGAGGCTGGCATCTCGAAAACAGACCTTTTCATCGCCGTCACAGACAGTGACGAGGTAAACCTTGTGGCCTGCTTTGTTTCCCGCCACTACAGTGTCAAGACCAGAATAGCAAGGGTGAGGAGCGAAGAGTTGCTCATGCCCGATTCTCTGTTGAACGAAGAAGTCCTGGGCATAGACCTCATTATCAGTCCAGACTGGGCCATGGCAGATGAGATCATAAAGCTGATTCAAGTCTCTGAGGCCTTTGACACGGCAGAGTTCTCCGATGGCCAGGTACTACTTTTGGGTTATATAGTGCACCAGGACCATCCCTTTATTGGCAAATCCCTCTACCAAATCGGGAAGATAGCCCCTGACACCAAATATGTGATGGCGGCAATCATCAGGCAGGGTGAAACCATTATCCCAAGAGGTGAAGACGTAATCCAGGCCGGGGACAAGATATATCTTATGATGCTCAAGAAAGATATGGCAAAGGTGGAAAAACTCTTCAGTTTTTCCAGCAAACTTCCCAGCCGAATCTTCATCATTGGTGGGGGGGATATTGGCTACATGGTGGCCAGGCAGCTTGAAGAGACATCCATAGAGATCAAGATAGTGGAAATGGATAAGAAGCGGTGTGAATTCCTTTCGGAAAATCTGGCCCATTCGATAGTGCTCAACATGGATGGACTGGACGCCCAGGCCCTTATAGAAGAGGGTATAGATATGGCAGACCTGGTGATAGCTGTCACCCGTTCTGCTACCACCAACATACTGGGCTCCCTTCTGGCCAAACACCATGGCACCAAGCGGTGCATCACCAAGATTACGCGTCACGACTTCATCCCCATGCTGGACAAGCTTGGCATAGACGTGGCCCTCAGCCCCAGGCAGGTGGCAGCAGACATGATCATAAGGTATGTTCGCAGGGCAGATATCGTTTCGGTTGCCACAATCCTTGATACAGACGCAGAGGTCATAGAAGTGACGGTTCCCGACTCTAAACGTTTTGACAATGTTGCCCTAAAGGATCTTAAAGTGCCTGCAGGCGCCCTCGTTGGGGCCGTGGTCAGGCAGGGAAAGGCCTTTATCCCTTCTGGAGACAGCAGAATCCAACCTGGAGACAACCTGGTGATCTTCTTCACCAGAGAGGCTGCCAGAAAGGTTGAGGAATTCTTTCAGGCCTGACACACCAGGCCTTATAGCAAGCGCCGCTTGATGCAGGAAAAAACAGGAGGATAGAAGTGCGTATCGGTGGGGTCTTGAATCTTTTGGGAAGGCTGCTGATAGTCCTTTCCCTCATGCTCCTCACGCCTGTGCCATTTTCCATTTATTTCCAGGATGGCATGGTTCCAGCCTTTCTCACATGCTCTATGTTGGGCCTTACAGCAGGGGCTGGACTTATCATCCTGTTCCTCCCAGAAAAGGAACTACAATTCAAGGACGGATTTGCCATCGTTGCCTTCAGTTGGCTCTTTCTGGCCTTGCTGGGCGCCCTTCCCTACTATATATCTGGCTGTATACCCTCGTTCATCGATGCCTTCTTCGAATCCATGTCAGGATTCACTACCACAGGGTCCACCATACTTTCCAACATAGAGGTTTTGCCCAAAAGCCTCCTCTTCTGGCGGACAATGACCCACTGGCTAGGAGGCATGGGAATCATCGTTCTCACACTTGCTATACTGCCACTTCTCGGAATTGGTGGCATGCAATTGTTTCAAGCAGAGGTGCCAGGCCCTACCAAGGATAGACTCACCCCAAGAATACAGGATACCGCCAGGATACTCTGGTCAGTCTATTTTTTGATGACAGCTTTGGAGACAGGGCTCCTCATGCTAGGGGGTGTGGATTTTTTCAATGCGGTCACCCATTCCTTTGCCACCTTGGCCACAGGAGGGTTTTCAAACTACAACGCCTCCATTGCCCATTACCATTCGACTTATGTCCAGCTGGTAATAATTGTCTTCATGTTCCTAGCAGGGGCAAACTTTTCCCTCCACTACATGGCCCTAAAGGGGGATCTCAAGGCCTATTGGAAAAACGAGGAGTTCAGATTCTATTTTTATATACTCGCTTGCGCCGTGCTTCTGATCTTTGTGGCAAACCACATCACCCATACCTATACGGATACCTTCAAAAACCTCAGGGATACCCTGTTTCAGGCGACCTCCATTATGACTACGACTGGTTTCGGTACAGCCGATTTTGACAGATGGCCACCATTTGCTCGGCTGCTCCTCGTTACACTCATGTTCATTGGAGGCTGTGCAGGCTCCACTGGAGGTGGCATAAAGGTGGTAAGATGCCTGCTTTTTTTCAAATATGCGCGCTCACAGCTCCACAGGCTTGTTCACCCAAGGCAGGTCGAAACCATAAAATTGGGCAACATGCGGGTGGCCCAGGATGTAATGATCGGAATCTTGAGCTTCTTTGCCATATATATCGCTGTCTTCATATCGGCCAGCCTGATGGTTACTGCCCTGGGGGTGGATATTGTAACTGGGCCATCTGCTGTAATCGCCACTCTGAATAATATCGGGCCAGGACTGCACCTCGTTGGCCCAACACAAAACTATGGCCACTTACCATCCTTGGCAAAACTGGTGCTGATATTTTGCATGCTGGCAGGAAGGCTTGAACTCTATACAATCGCTATCTTTTTTGTGCCCGGTTTCTGGAAGATGACTAGGGCTCCAAGGCTTCGCTGGAAAAGGCCTGTTTGAAATGCACAATGCGGCCCAAATCAGGCACTTATCACGTCTAATAGCATCTTTTCCCCAAAAAACTTGCCTTATGGATACCTTCTAAAAATTGCCCTTTTACACATTAGATATTTATCTGGACGCCTGCAAACGAGATAAAATCTGCCTGGTTGCCATTGCACTGAAATACTCCTGTGCCTGTGGAGGCAATGACGCTCAGCCACCTGTCCATTTCATATCGGAATCCAAAATTCACCACCCCGTCCGACTGGTTGAATCCTCCCTTGATCTCATAAACAAATTCCGCCATAACCTCGAGTCGTGGCCCTAGCTCATAGCCTATGAGCAGCCCATGTTGCAGTGAGTCATCCTCCCCATTTATGTAAATATAGCGAATGTCTGTACCAAGGGTTACAGGGCCGATGCTGGCCTCGATCTCTATAGGAAAAATGTACTCGTTTCTTACATCTTCTTCTGTGGCAATAGCCAACTGGGGATAAAAGGCCACCGAAACCCCGTCCCTTTCCTGATCCAGGAACCTGTACTTGATTCCTGGAGTGACATGGCCCAACTTACCATGCCACCCTTGACCATCTTCTTTGACGAACAGATATGGCACCTCAACCTTGAGCTGGGTACGATCGTTAAAACCGTAGTTGATATCAAGGAGAGGGGCTTCCATCTCCTTCTCGTCTGGCCTAAGGTCGGTATTGTAGGAAATGTTTATCTCCCAGCAACCGGTCTCTGGTGTGCCAGGGTCATCGGTAATCATGGGCGGTCCACCACCCGCTGCCTGCACCTGAGGCAAAGCTGGCAAGATCACCATGGACAACACCATCATCAGGACCTTGGCCATACAGGCCCAGATATGGCCATACCTCATAAATCCATCAGTGATATCCATTTAATTTAATAGAAGGACTGTCTGTTTCTGCCTTCTTTTTTCACCTTATCCAGAATGGCCTGGAGCTTGGCAGGATCATCCTTTTTGTGATAATGGCAGAGGTTGCACGAGTTTGGCTGCTTGTCCACACCCCCGGCCTTTATGCTGTCTGCAGGGTATATGACCCTGAATTCATGACTATGAACATCGCCCTTTACACCCCTTTTTCCGAGGGGAGGCATGTGACATCCAATACAATTGTTCACACTGTGTATGCCATGTACCCCGTGGTCTTCTACCACATGACAGCTCCTGCAAAGGGCGTTTCCAGGAAGTTTGGTCTGGGCCTTGTTGGCCTTCCCCTGGCGGTGTGTGAAATGGCAATTCCAGCAGACAACCCCTTCCTTTGCATGCCCGCTCTTTTTCCAGTCGATGTACTGCTGGCGGTTGGCCTTGGAGGTGTCATCAGGATGTAGCTTAGGCTTTTCAGTAAACATGAAGTTAAGCTGGTCTCCAGGTTTGAAACCATACGGATAACCATACTTGCCATCAGGCGTGGTTCCCCTGTTGTGACAAGCACCGCAAACCATTGCAGCCCTATGAGGATCGGGAATCTTGGCGGGATTTACAATGGTGGTGTAGACGTCCCCTTTGTTCTTGGCAGCCTCTACATGCCTTTTTCCTGGACCGTGGCAGGCCTCACAGGCCACACCCTTATCCGCCCAGGTTGTCTTGTAGGTCTTGGTTTTCTTGTCATAATTGAGCTTGGAGCCTGTGTTATGGCAGCCTGTGCAGGAAAGCTGATACACAGTCTTGTACCAATACTTGCACTTGGCCCACTTTTGCTTTTCAACTATCCACATAGCAGGCAGGATATGAAGCTCCCCATTTGGAAATTCTGTGACATACAGCTGTTTCCAGAATGCTCCGATGAGATACTTGACAAGATAGGTATGTTCCTTTCCGTCAGGCCCAGGGGCGGTGATATAGTACTTGCCATCCTTGGTGGACATCTTGATGGTATGGCCATCGACTTCAATAGTATTGTTGTGCGTGAAGTCTCCGACAATGGCTTCAGGCTTGGCATCCTGGAATTTGTACGGATGAAGCGTTGACTTCCAGCCATAGTAATGATCGCTATGGCACTTCAGACAACTCTTTGCCCCCACGTAATCGTTGCCAGTGCCAGGAGTGTCACCAGCCTCTGCATTCCAACAAATAACGGAAAACAGCATAAAAAAGAACATACCTGCCAAAACGATATCCCTCATGACCAAATCTCCTTTTAGATAAGAACCACCCTCACACCAGGGCAAAAGCTACATCTGTTTATGATGTTCAACGGTAGACCATAATAATGGAAGGTTTATACCCAGGCAACCAACATTGCTAACCATATAGAAGATCCATCTTTTGGCGCAGGTACTCCAAAAAGCAGTCGCATCCAGGTGGCCTTCCTGTAACTTGTTCTATAAGCTGCCGGGACCTGTATCTTTGGCCCTGGCTGTAAATCTTTTCCTTTAACCATAGGAGAAGAGGAGAAAACTCTCCCCTTTTAAAGCCCCGCTTAAGCTCAGGAATATCCTTGGAGGCCGCCTCAAAGATCATGGCCGAGTACACATTACCAAGGGTATATGTTGGAAAATAACCAAAGGCTGCCCCTGACCAGTGGACATCCTGCAGACAACCCTTGCTATCGTCAGGTACTTCCATATCAAAGATGTTCTCAAAAAGTTCATTCCATCTCGAAGGAATTTCCGCCACTGGAAGCTGACCGTTTATTATCTCCTTCTCGATTTGAAACCTTAGAAAGACATGCAGATTGTAAGTGACTTCATCAGCCTCAACCCTTATGAATGAAGGCTTCACCTTGTTGATCGTGCGCACGAAATCGTTGAGCTCCATGTCTTTCAAGGCGCCAGGGAACATGGCTTGTGCCAGGGGAAAAAAATATTCCCAGAACTCTAAGCTCCGCCCCACTATGTTTTCCCATAGTCTCGACTGGGATTCATGTATCCCGAGGGAGACCGATTCCCCAAGAGGCGTACCAAACATCTCCTTTCTGAGATTCTGGCTATAGAGGCCGTGGCCAGCCTCATGGAGCACACCAAAAATGGCCTCGGTAAAATCCTTTTCATTCCACCTGGTTGTTATTCTCACGTCTTCAGGGCCTATTTTCGTAGAAAAGGGATGGACAACCGTATCCAGCCGCCCCTTTGTAAAGTCAAAACCGATTCTGGCTGCCATTAGCCTTGCTAGCGCCTCCTGGGACCCTTTTGGATAAATGCCAGTAAGGGATGAAAGTTTCCGCTGGTTCGAATTTAGCCTAGCCAGGATTTCTTTAAGACCTGGAACAAGAGAGGCAAAAAGGGATTCGATGTTGGCTGTCTTTTCGCCAGGCTCATAGAGGTCCAAAAGGGCATCGTACATATTCTCCTCAAAGCCGAGATATATGGCCTTTTTTCTTGAAAGCTCCACTAGCTTTTCGAGGTGAGGCTGAAAGATGGAAAAATCTGCCTTGGCCCTAGCCTCTACCCATGCGCCATGGGCAAGGACCTTACGGTACGCAAGCTCTTTTACAAGCTCTTCTGGAAGCTTGACAGCCTGTTCGTGCACACGCTTCCATTCCCTCAAATTGACATGGGCGTCACTTGAGAAATCCTGATCTTTGACTTGCTCCCATAGCATGTTTATCAGTTCCCCTACCCGCTCCTTCACCAGCATGGCATGTATCAGGCCTGAGACTTGGGAAAGCTGCCTCGCCCTGTGCTCCTGCCCCTGAGACGGCATATATGTCTCCTGGTCCCAGGACAAAAGCCTTGATGTACTGCCCAAGAGGGCTATATTTTTAAAAAGTTCCAATAACTCTTGATAATTACTGTTGGTTTCTATGGTCATTCTCCCTCGCCCTGATTTTTACCCTGTTTTGGCCCTTTGAACACAAAAAGAATTGTCTTTGAATAATCCCATATTATAAATTCAAAGAGTAAAAAATAATACAAGCGTTGAAAGAAAAACCAAACATGGATGGCGAAAAACAATTCCAGGCAGCAATCTTCGACCTTGATGGCACCCTTTTAAACACCCTTGACGATATTGCAGGTTCAATGAACCGGGTGCTGGTTCGACATGGGCTCACAGCTCATCCAGTTGACAAATACCGTTATTTTGTGGGTGATGGGGCAAGTGTACTGGTCAAAAGGGTAGTTCCCCCAAGATACCGACAGGACCAGGTGTTTCTTGCCAAATGCCTAAAGGACTTCCTTGCCGACTATGCTGACAATTGGGACAAAAACGCCAGGCTCTATCCTGGAATAGCCGAAATGCTCGATGGCCTTGCAGCAAAAGGGTTTCTCCTTGGAGTCCTTTCCAACAAACCCCACGACTTCACCAAACTGTGTGTGGAAAAATTTCTAAGCAAATGGAACTTTCAGGCCGTTTTGGGAGAGCGGCCTGGCATAAGGCGCAAGCCCGCTCCAGATGGAGCATTTGAAATTGCGACACATTTTGGCGTCATCCCTGACAAGTGCATCTATCTGGGAGACACCTCTATAGACATGAAGACAGCAATCCGTGCAGGCATGATGCCCATAGGCGTGCTTTGGGGCTTTAGGCCAGGCAAAGAATTACTGGACTCGGGAGCAAGGCTTCTTATTAAGCAACCGACTGAACTTTTAAGGTTCCTCCAGCATAAGAGCACCTGAGGCCAAGCCCAAAGACCCTTTTCAAAAAGTCAGCCCAGTCAGACCCCTTTGGTCTTCAAAAGAAGATTCACGGGGCATAAGAAAGAGCCAAAGCATCCCCCTGCCCAGGTAGAACCTAACTCCTTGCGCTTGTGGATACCTCTAAAAACGGTTGTGACTGTCTCATATTATCTGCCGCCTCCAGGAATGAAAGTACAATTTGTGTTAATTTTCCAGTAAATTGCCCTTTCACATAGTGGCTTTTGTTGCATTCAAAAAATAATCCTCGAACAAAATTTTAGAGCTTCTCTTATCCTTCATGACCATTTCCAAAACCGTATCTCCTACAGGCACTCTTTCGCCAGAAGAACCTGAATTATTTTCTCACCCAGTTTCCAGGAGATTTTTCTATATAAGTGCCAGCTGGTGCAGTCTTCTGCCATTCTGAGGCAAATATCTTTTGAATCCTTCCAATCTGTGAAGCAGGAATATTGAGGCTCTGGGCAACAGCCCTGTAAAGGGCCATACGGTCGTTGTTTTCGGCACTTACCAGCCGTTTTAACTCGGCCTTTTGCTTGAGTCCTAAGCCTGCCTGGTTCTTGATTACCAAAAGACCATTTGCTCCCTCTCCAACATATCCTTTCTTGAGAAATGGAGAAAGAGAAGGATAACGGCCTTTCATCCGCGCCTTCAACTGGCGTATCGTGGCATTTGAAACAGTAAGTTCATTTGCCGCAAAGGCCTGGCTTTCAAGGCGGAGCCATGAGGTGGGAGCATTTTCTTGGCTCTTTGCCGGCTGAGTACCCCTTACCTCTTTTGCAATATCTTCAGCAGCCTGTTTCACTTCTGCAGCCGGGAAATATATATTCACTGTCACACAAGCCGTTATGAAAAACACGAAAAATCCAACCAACAAGCGGGTATTAACAACCTTCATATCTAACGAACCTCCATTTTGCTATTTTCTGTCTCTGTAATCCTTTTTAATCTTTCTACCATATCCCTGAAACGTATCCTACCCCCGGGGTTCATGTTGATCACATTGACACCTCCAAACGCCCCCCTTTCAACGAGATATTCTTTGCCTCCCTTTTTTATTAAGCCGTGAAGGACAAAAACATCATTGTTGAGGCTGCATGAAATACCTATGCGCCTGTAGGAAAATTCCTTGAAAAAATATCCTAGAAAGGAGACCGAGCCCTGACCGCCACCCAAAATGGAAAGATTCTCCACTGCTTTTATACTTATCTTTTTGGGCACGTCAGCAGATTCGTCATTCCTTAACACAAAGTCGAACCGTTCAGGCTGCACACCGCTCATTACCAAATGCTTTATCCTGCCATTTACAATACCAGAGACAACGCCAAATGAGGTTGGCTCGGTGAGGCGCCGGAGATCGAGGTGCTCAAACCTGATATCTGCTCCATAGCGGACTATAGGGGCAAAGGGCTCTATCCATATGTTTGTGGCAATTATCGTCCCACCTGCTATCCGGGCCCTGATCTGCCCAGAAAACACCAGCCTGGCACCACGTAGTTCCGCGGAGATATTGGACGCCGAGACCTTCATATCATAGGGGAAATCCTTTAAAAGCCTCTTGATATCAAGATCCCTTATGCAAATGCCTTTTAAGGCTATAGATCTGCCCTCAAGGGCTGCCTTTAGCTCTTGTACGCAAATGTCTCCATACTGGAGGTCCAGATCCAGTGGACCAGCCGAGATCCGGTGGGTGCAAATGGTCATTGGGACCAATCTGTTTCGGATCTTCACCTGGATGGAGCTGTTTATGAAGGAACTGGGCAGAAGGTTTTTGAGGAAAAAGGCCTTCCAGGATATGCTCCCCTTCTGACAAGCCTTGCTCTTGTATGGATAAGGAATTGCCATGTCAAGGCCTTCTATGAGCGGGGCCTTGGAAAGGAATAGGTCCGATTCCACACGAAGCTTCAATATCCTTCCCTTGGTTTCAAGCCTCATGGCTCCAGATGGCTCAAGCCTTAAAAGCACAGGATGTATATCGGAAAAGGGGTCCTTAAGCAGTATCTCATACAGCCTTCTTATTTGTCCTGAGACCTCGAGGCTCGAGACAGAAATCCTCTGAAAGAGCCCTTTCATATTCTTTTCCACTCTTTGCACAGGAAGCCTTATACCCTTGCCGTAAATTGTCAGAGGAAACTTCGGGCCTTTTATGGCAATGCTTTTGATCCTGAGCTCTTTTCCTGAAAGACTGCCCGTTGCCCCAAGGGATGCCTTCAGTGTTGAAAGATCAAAAAACCACGGATAGAAAAGTACTTGCCCCCTATCCCAACTTGCGGTTGCCTTCCACGTTATGTCCCTTGGCTTGGACGTATCTGCCTTGAGATCCACCTCCAACCTTAAATCCACGTCTTCAAAGGCATGATCCGAATCCCTGGCTCCAGAAAGCCCTTTGAACAAAAGACGGGACGAAAGACTCCATCTTCCTTTTCTATATCTATAGCCAACCTTAAGCCTGCCCCTCGAATGGGCCTTCATGGGTGGCACCAGGTCAACGGTCATCGTGGAAAAATCTGCTGGCATATTCACCGAATATGCAAATGGTCTCGATTCTTTCAGAAAGGGGACCTTCAAGGCAGATGGCAACCCGACGGGGAGCAGGACCTTCCCCTTGGAGGCAAGCCCCTTCTGGCTGGAAAAGGAGAGACTACCTTGCACCACGGCCGAACCTGAAACTCCAGTCTCATTGGCATGAGGTATAAGTTCCACCTTGGGCACATCAATGGAAAAGGTGCCGCCAACCTTGCCAAAATCTTCAGGAAGTGGCATTCGGGCCTTGAGCTTAAAAGGAAAAGGTTGCGCCTTGTCATCGATGGCAACCCTGCTCTCCACTGTTAAATCGGCCAGTAGAGAATCGAGATCCAAGGTGGCCGAAATCCGCCCATTCAGATGAGATTTACCCTTGCGGCCAAGAAAAGAGGCATGAAATAGCGTGGCTGAATGGTCGCCTCCTTTATGGCCCACAGGGTTTAGGCTCATACCAGTGACGTCCAAAATCACATCTTTTGAGCTGTAGTGGAGCTTTGCATCCTCGATCTTTACGGATTTAAGGAGCCTGTATATACCCTTTGAAACGTCAGGCGGCTTGGTTGAACCCTTTCCTTTGCCTTTGATCCACACCTCTGGACCTTCTATCACCAGCCCTTTTAAAAATGGTGGCCATGGACTCAAGGAGATCTTGAGGGAAGGGATCTGGAGCTTCAGATCTCCATTATGGAATTTCAGATCCGACACCCTGATGATTCTGTCTCGGCCAGGGGAAATCTGATAGACTTCCACATGGTTTTCTCCCCATGTCAGATGGACAGGCTGGATTATTTTCCCAGACAGGAGAAATAGCGCCAAAAGGCCTGAAAACACAAATAATGACAGGCCGCCAAATATAACGAGTAGAACCTTTTTCAGGGCGTCTTTTCCTTCCACCTTTCCGGAAAGATGAGTCTTACAGTGGTGCCGTGACCAGGCTCACTCTCTATTGCTATCTCTCCTTGGTGCTCCTTCATAATGTGATGAACCATGATCAGGCCCACACCAGTTCCAGAAGGCTTTGTGGTCACAAGTTCCTTAAAGAGTTTTTCCTGCACTTCCTTGGGGATGCCAGGTCCGTGATCCCTTATGATTATGACTGGCCTGCCGTCAATTCTGCTGGCCTCCACTTCAAGGGTAGCGCCATGTGGAGATGCATCCAGTGCATTCTTCAATACGTGAAGTACTGCTACCCTCAATATTCTAGTATCAGCATGTACCTTCAGAGGGGTTTGAGCCATACGGGTTACGAGTTTTAATTCTTTTTGCTCCAAGTGTGGATGCCAAGCATCCAGGATCTCCTTGAGGAGATCCCTCAAATCCATTTCTGTAAAAAACCTTTCTTGCTCCCTGGCAAGCCCCTCAAAATCCTTGACTATCTCTTCAAGCTTCCTGGCTTCCTTGAATATGGCCTTGATCTTGGCCCTCTCTGGGAGGTCCTTTGGGATCTTTTTCAGAATTATCCTTGCAAGCCCGCCAATGACCGTGGCAGGATTTCTGATCTTGTCTGCTATTCTCAAGGCGAGCTCCACCACAGTCCTTTCATGCACCAGGGATTCCATGTCTTGGCTGAGCTCCAACAGTTCGCTGTTCACCCTGTCGAGCTCCATATTCTTCTTGGAAAGGGTCCTCAATAGTTCCAGAACCTCTTCATGCTTTGCTCTCAAATTTTCCAGAAAGGATTCCTCGAGATCAGAAAAGAGCTGTTTCTTTATATCATCGTATTTCTGCTGCAACCTTTCGCAACTCTCGGTCCCACCCCACATGACCGCCCTTACATCGAGTGATTTCCCTGGCTTGCACTTTTCGTAGCTCAGTTCATCCATTACGGATCGAAGTGCCATAAAGAGACGAGAGGAGGTCTCTTCCGACAACCTCTCCGCTTCCTCCTGGCTATTGGCCCGGCAGCTTGTCCTTCCCTTGAAATGGAGTTCCATGCCAGAAACCGATGGACCTTGAGGCCTTGCTTGAAACTTGCAGACAATATAGAACGAGGCCTTGCCTCCCCTGGTATAATGGAGGAGATATCGGGCCATTTCCGAAGCGGCAAGGGCCATTTGTACCTTCTTGGTCCTGGAAAATCCGCAAATTTCAGCCAGGATTTTGGCCTTGGACCGCACTAGGGGAATGTCCTTTTCCCTCTTTACCACCAGGGTGACAACATGAATATGCTGGTCTATTCCTGCCATTTCCAAACCGCCAGTGTCGCATCGTCTACAGGGATTCTGCCCTGATTACAGCATGAAAAGAGATACTGGGTCCACAAAAGCGCAGAGATAGAGGTCTCTGATTGTTGAAACTTTAACTCCGGCACCCGCCCCAAGCCATCTGTGAAGATCAGCCCCAAGACGGTGGAAAACCCCTGGAACCTTTCTTTGGATATGCCTGTCCTGGCAACCACTGGCCCTAACACCCCTGGCTGTCCTGTGATATTCCGTGGCTTGCCATCGATATAAAGATACTGGCTGACATTACCTATTGCCGCAATATCAATGACACGGTTTGCCACATTCACCCTAACTGCCTGAGCTGATACTCCACGGGAGTGGACCAGGCCCCGTCCGGCCTCCATGAGGACATCCTCTGGATGTGTGCTGGGAGGAATCACCTTGAGAAACTCCTTGGCCCTCACCACGGCCTCAGCCGCCTCCTCGCCGTGGCCCAGGGCATCTATGACCACCATGGACTGGATATCTTTTTCCCAATTGAAGAAAAAACCGTCTCCACAAAAGGCTTCCCCATTCACAGGCCTTATAAGAAAAGAAAAGTCCACTGGGGCATCCGTTATTTTCATGCCGTTCAAAAAAAATTCCGCGCTCACTAGGGTGACCGACTCGAACTCCACGCTCAACAGATCAGGACAAGGATAGTCTCCCAGTTTGCCGGAACATATGGCAAACCTGTCTGCGATCCTCCTAATACACCCAAGACCACTGCCCAGCCCATTTGAGGTGGTTATCCCATCTGCCAGTGCCATCCTTATGTTGGCTATGCCAGGCCCCATGTCAAGACTGGAAACACTCATTACGGAACCACCTGGAAACCTTTGACCAAAAAAGCGGAGCCGTCCGGAAACTGTTTGATGTTTCACGTGATTCTGGGCCATCTCACTTACAGACAACACTATCTCTGCCTGCCTATCCCTGGAAAACCCCAATGTCTTCGCAATATCCTGGGCCACTGCCCTGGCAGTTGAAACCCGGGCCTGGTTCATGATTTCCATTTCGTGCCAGAGAGGCTGCATAGACATCAGATCCACTTCCACACCTCGATAAAGGCTCCTCCTGAAAGCAAACTGGCTATTCTGATATCGTCGGACAGGGCCTTAAGAAGATTAAGACCCATTCCAAGGCCCTTGTCCTCTGAGTATCCGGGGGTAAAGGCAAGATCAAGGTCAGTGATCCCGCCCCCCTTGTCCTCTGCCGTTATCCTGAAACCAGTATGCCTGGCAGCCTTGATGACACATATGCAAAGCCTGCCAAGGCCTCCATGTCTCAAGATATTCTTTCCCAATTCATCGATTATGGTCAGAAGCTGGGCACACAAGATTTCATTTGCCACCCCTGCCTCTTCCATCATGGCCCTGAGAAGTGCACGGGCCTCATGTATATCCTCATCTCCAGAGATATCGACACATCGTTTTTCTGAAAGATAAAGGCCTCTGGACCCGCTGGTGATCACAGCCCTTCTGTCCCTTGGTGAATCTTTTCCAGGGCCTGCTGGGAATCAAGGGCAAATGCCAACTTCTCTCCAAACGAGATGTCGAAGTTCTTGAGGGCCACCACTGCTGGAGCCCCAAGGCCAGAAATTACAATGCGGGTGTTTAGAAGCTCGAGCACAGAGGCGAGCTTGCATATGTGTTCTGCCAGAAACGTATCTATTACCTCAAGGTTGCTAAGATCCACTATGACCCCCTTGATGCCACCCCTCTTTACCCTATCCGACAATGCCCCAGACAATGATATGACACTGGAATCGTCTATTTCCTCTTGGAGAGAGACAAGGAGGATGTCGCCCAATGAAAATATGGAAAAGGGTACCACGGTGATGAATTCCTAATCCTGTTCGTCATTCAAGTACCTGGAGCTCGCCAGCCTCTGCCTGTGCATCTCCATGAGCTTCTGAATGGCATAATGAAGGCCGTCCGCCATTCGACTCTTAACATTTATGGTACCCAGATTAACCCCAAGATGCGCCATGGTAAGGGCTGTACGCGTAGATATACCCGTGAGGATGGCCTCGCTGCCCATGAGCCTGACTGCATCCACGGTTTGAAGAAGGTGGTTTGCAACAGCAGTATCCACATTGGGCACACCTGTAATATCTATGATCACGAAAGGTGAACGGGTGCGCTCAATGGTTACAAGCAACCTTTCCATTGCCGACTGTGCCCTGTGGCTATCCACAGTGCCTACCAAGGGCAGGGCGAGGACCCCCTCCCAGACCTCTATAACAGGAGTGGACAGCTCAAGGATCTCTTCCTGCAGGTGCCTTATGTCCTCGTCCCTCTTTTTGAGCATCTCTTCCTGCTGCTTCAAAATTGCCCTTTCCTGTTCAAGCCTGTCAGAGATGTCAATGAAGTGCTCCACGCAGCCTATCACCTCGCCCTTGTGGTTCCTGACGGGTCGGCTGGCAAACTCTATGGGAATCTCCCGGCCGTCTACCTTGAGGGTGGTTTGACCCTGGTTTACCGCATTGGTCCTCATGGCCACCCTGCATGTACACTGTTCTGTTTGGCACATGGGTGCATTGAACACCTCGTAGCACTTCCTATCGAAGCAATCCCCTGGGCTTCTACCCACAAGGTTAGCCCCTGCCTTGTTGATTATGAGGATATTGTTTTCAAGATCAGTCACGAAGATCCCAGACGGAACTGCATTTATGATTTCAAAAAGAAACCCTTCATCTCCCCGGTAGTTCCTCAGCTCTTTCATGGCTCATCTCCTTTTGTTCTCATATGAAAAAATTTTATCAAAAAGGATTTAGCAAGTCTAATACTTTAAGGCCTGCCCTTGGTTTGCACCTGACTGTTTGGCCTCAGGACGCAAAAGAGATTAAGATTGGAAAAGATCCTTTCCTTGACCACCCTTTCATGATAGGCGTTTAGGAAATCGCTCTTTTTCAAGATGCCCACGACCTGGTGACTGTCCCTTTGGGATACCACTGGAAGAAACGAAAAACCCTTTGCTGCAAAGATATGAAAGGCCTTTTCAAGGCTCTCGGTCTCTTTGATGGTCATCACGTCTTTGTTCATGAGGTCCTCTGCCTTCATGTCTTGAGGGCACTCCTCCTTGTGTATGAGATAGGTGCGAATGTCTCGGATGGTTAGTACACCTGCCAAATGTTCCTCTTTGTCTAGCACAACGAAGTGGGGAAAGCTGCTCTCCTCCATGAGTTTCACTATCTCCCAGAAGGGGGTATCGACATGAATAACTTGTTCCACAGGTGACATGTAATCGGAGACTTTCATGTCGCGCAACCTGTTGATTTCATGGCCCTTTACTATATCAACACCTTCTGAAACAAGTTTTGTCTCATACACTGAATATCCATGGAACAGGCGCACGATAAGTAGACTTGGTATGCAGGCCACCATGAGGGGAAGGATCACCTGGTACGTGTATGTGAGTTCAAAGATTGTAAGCACAGCAGTCATGGGCGCAAGGGTCGTACCACTAACAACAGCCCCCATGCCAACCAAGGCATAGTATGCCGGGTTTACTCCCTCTATGGGGCAGCAGTGCAAGGCCACATCTCCTACAACCGTGCCCAACATAGCTCCAATGAAAAGGGATGGGGCAAAAATTCCTCCACTCATCCCTGAACTTATGCATATGCTCGTAGCTCCTATCTTGGCGATAAAGAGTATCAGGGCCGATGCCAGCACCACCTTGCCATCGAGTGCCTTTAGAATCTCCCCATAACCCACACCAAGAACCTGGGGTAAAAACAGCCCCAACAGGCCCAGCAGAAAACCCCCAAGGGCGGGTTTCAGCCACTGCGGCCCAGGCACCCTCTCCCATAGACGCGGCAGTCCAAAGAGGCTCCAAATGAGCAGAAGGCTTGCAATCCCTGCAGCAACCCCAAGGCCCAGATAAAAAATGAGCTCCCAGTGGCTCACAAGGGCAAAACTTGGCGGATGGATTGTGGCCCTTTGTCCCAGCATCTGCCTGGCGACCACTGTGCCTGTAACCGCTGAAATCACTATGTTGCTCATGGAGGAGACTTCGAGATCGAACAGAAGAATCTCCACGGCGAACATGGTCCCTGCAATCGGGGCCTGAAATGTAGCCGCCATGCCAGCTGCGGCCCCGCATGCAACTGCAAGGCGGCGCTTATCCGTATCCATAGATATGAGCTGGGAGATGGAAGAGCCTATGGATGCTCCTATTTGAACTATCGGCCCCTCCCGGCCCACTGAAGCTCCTGCAGAAATGAGAGTGGAGGTGACGAGGGCCTTAAGTGCTGTAACTCGGTGCCTGATCCTGCCACCTTCGAGGGCCAGGGCCTTCATTACCTGCGGTACCCCAGGACCCCTGATTTCAGGCGCCCATTTGGAAACCACAAGGCCACACATAAGGCCGGCAGCAGAAGGTATCAAGAGCCTGAGCCATACAGGAAGAGCCGCCAACTCCTCTGGTGTCGTCCACAAAAGCCTGCTTCCCCAGGCGAGCAAAAAATGAAAAAAAACACCCCCAAACCCAGCGGCTACCCCTATCACTACGGAAACAAGCAGGGAAACAGCTAACCCACTTACAAAAGCAGTCCGCTCTGTCCTGGCTGAACGTAGGCCTCCCATCAAGAGCTCACCCTTGCCCTAGGCTGAAACCATCTCCAATTAGGCAGAAAAGAGGGTCCACAAGCCTATCCCTATAAAACCTATTCCTGCAATGTAGTGAAGCTGTCTTTCTGTTATGTAGGCAGAAACGATCCCGCCTGCCACCACACCAATGGCCGAGGCTGCCACAAGGGCCAGGGAAGCTCCAGTAAACACGATGAGTCGGCTGGCCTCCTTGTCTGCAGCAAAGAGCATGGTGGCAATCTGGGTCTTATCTCCTAGTTCAGCTATAAAAACCGCTGTAAAAACAGTCAAAAATAGCCTGAAGTCCATATCTTTTCCTCAGTTGAACCTAACAGCAGGGCACCTCGTATTCCTGTCCAGTCTCTGGAATCCATTATAGGTTATCCATGGAAATAAGCAATTTTGGTACGTTACATGGAAAGGAAAAATGTTTTGGCCTTCTCAAGGGGCCATTATCCACTAATAAGGCCTATGCGCTGGTTATTATTTCTTCCGTTGGAATAACCCTTCACATTGGACTATAGCCCTTATAAGGGGTTTTAAACCGGCCCCTATACTTGCTCCCTGCGCCTGGTCAACAAGATAAACCCTAGCGCTAGCAAAAGAAAAATTTATCAATCACACGTGACAACCTGGTTCAAGCGAGCTTCATGTGGACAAAGACAAGGATAAGTTGGTGTATGTTTTTGAGTACGCTTTTAAGGAGCTTTCTACCTCATCCATGTATCACCTAGATATCATCAAGCCTTTGTGGCACTGAAAAAGAATGGGATTTTATTGGAAAATTTTTAAAAGGCCGTTATCAAAGAGGGGGTCAGAAAAGATACCAAAGAGCAACAACGCCTATTATTAAACAGCTAAAGTTTTAGGATCAAACAGAATCTGGTACCTTGAAACTAGCCCGAAAAAAACAGCCTTGTCGGGAAGATGAGATTGGAGCTGGCACATGTCTTTTGAAAAATTGGCAGAGCATCGCAGGGTATGGAAGGAAAAAGGCCTTTTGAGAGACATATATACACGTTGGTACACAAACATCCAGCACCACCTTCCATCAAAAGGGCCTATTCTCGAAGTTGGGGGAGGAAGTGGCAACCTCAAGGAGTTCTGTCCAGAAATCATCACTTCGGATTTCATATTTTGTCCATGGCTCGATCTCAACCTGGATGCACAAAAACTTCCTATAAAATCAAACTCCCTCGAAGGGATAGTCGCCATTGATGTGTTGCATCATTTAGCTGATCCCCTGGCCTTTATGGAGGAGGCCCAAAGGGCGCTTGTCTCCAAAGGACGCCTTATCCTACTCGAACCATTTATTTCATTATGGTCCATGCCGGTATATAGGTTTTTGCATCCAGAAGATCTAGACTTTTCCTATAATCCATTCGCTGGCAAAGAGAAAAAACCCGACAAAGCCCCTTTTGAAGGAAACCTAGCGATTGCAACTATCATTTTTGACAAATACAACAGGAAACTGGAGGCGCGTTTACCGAATTTTCCTGTAATAAAACGATATCATTCTGATTTTTTCCTTTATCCCTTGAGCGGCGGCTTTGACCACCCTTGTTTCTGTCCAGGCTTTATGGTGCCGGCAATATCTTTTTTAGAAAGGCTTATGCAGCCGGCAGCAAGACTTTTGGCATACCGCGTGCTAATTGTCATGGAGAATCACACCTAAGATTGCCAGAACGTTATTTTTTTATGGCATCCTTCAAAGATGATGTTTGCCAAATGGTTCAAGGTGATTTAATTAATTTTGTTGACAAAGTAAGGGCTCTCAGCTATTAAAACAAAAGTGAATTATTATTCACAAATAGAGAAAGGAGGAGTTTTAAATGAGCAAGACAAGATTTTTTTCACTGGTGATTGCCTTGGTTTTTGGATTCGCAGTGGGAGGCGTTGCCATTGCAGGTGAAGGGCCAGCAACCATAGTCCTAAAGGCCAAAAAGGGCGATGTCACCTTTGAGCATCATAAACATCAGGCAAAATTTAAGTGCGGTGAGTGCCACCATGGCCCAGATCACTCTGCTTACAAGGCTGGCATGAAGATAGAAAAATGCGAAAAGTGCCACAACAAGGAATTCAAAAACAAAAAGCTCAACAGTACTATGAAAGCCATGCACACCAACTGCAAGGGATGCCACAAGGAGCATAAGGCAGAAAATGCGCCAACCAAGTGTAATGCATGCCACAAGAAATAATCTCTAATCAACTAATACTGCTGGAACGAAAAGGCCTGTCTTTTGACAGGCCTTTCTTTTTATAATGCCCTTATCAGGCTTTCGATGTCATCTTTTTTATCTTTTCAAAAAGCTCTTCGCCAAAGGACCTCACCTCTGGGATATTGGTTTTGACTTGAAGCCTCTTTAAAAGCTCATCCCTGATCTCAACGAGAACCGAGTCCCTATCGATATTCCTGGCTATCTCCCTCAAGACCTTCCTGGGGCTATTACCACCCCAACCGCAGTCGTGCTCAAAGTAGTAGCGTGCCGCCTCTCCGACTATATAGGAACCATAGGCAGCAGCCATACCCTGAGGAAGAGCAGTCAGCACAGTGCCTGCGCCTATGGTCAAAGCCTTTATGAAATGGGATGCGACGTGTGTTGCCCACTCTGCTATGGCAACCCATCCTGCACTCTTAGCTATCTCGACGGCAAGCCCGCCTGCACTCGACATACTTATCTCCTCTCCGTAAATATGGCCAAGGGCTGCCACCATTGCTGCATCGCTTCCAAAACCCCCCAGGACATCGGCCACAGGCATGGGATTTATGGCCACAGCCACTCCCTTTATGACGCAAAAATGGACAATGACCTTATGGGCCTGCTCATTTCTCATCTTCACCTTGATAGACCTGAGCCTTGCCCCTGCCTCTTCTGCAAAAAGGGCGCTATTTAAGGCCAACAAGGCCTTTCCTTCTTTTGCAAGTATATCCAATATCCTGAGTCTGAGGGCTTCGACCTGGGGTGAAGGCCTTCTCATCTCCTCCAGTACTGAGCCATCTTCACGCTCTATGACGTATTTAATGGGCATTGGATCGGCACTGGCTGCTACTATGTTCCCTTCTGGGATGAGCCCATGAACTCGCTTCTTGAGGGTTTCTTTCAGTTGCTCGATCTGGTCCTGGCTGAAAAGATCGGCCTTGTTCAGAACGAGTATTATGGGTTTGTGCACATCTATGAGGCGTTGTAAGACAGAAAGCTCCAGGTCGTTAAGATCGGAGTCTGTGACAAAAACAACTAGGTCTGCCTTTTTTGCCTGCATGCAGGCAAGTTTAGCCCTCTCCTCGCCACCCACTTCATTGATGCCTGGGGTATCCACCAGTTCAGTGTAGGATTTTCCCAACCCTGGTATTCGATAGCTTTTCACATTCCACGAAATACGCTGGGCACTGAGGGTCACTCCTCCCTGAACCCCTACCTCTGCAAGCTTCTTGCCTGCAAGTGCATTGATCAGTGCAGACTTTCCAGTTGAGATCTCTCCCAGGAAGACTATGTCTATCCTGCCGGTCTCCAACTTTTGGATAAGGGCCTGAAGCTGTTCAACTTCATGGGAAAGTGGAATCTTTTCCTCTTGGGTTGCCTTGTCAAAATCCCTCAAGGTCTTATGAAGGGACCTGAGCGCCTCTTCATATAGCCTATCCCTGTTATTGCCACCTTCGTCCTTCATATTGCTCAACGAGCTGCCTCCCCTTTTGATCCGGCTTCAAATCTTTTCAGTCCCTCAACCGCAAGAGACGCCAACTGGCTCGGAGAGGTCATTTGTTTCCATTTTTCCATGGCCACGGCCTGAAGATCCATTTGGGCTTCAGCATCCGTTTCCTGCTGAAAGTATTCAACCATAACGCTCCCTGTCCAGCGAGTAACAAGGGCCTGTACTATCCCCTGGAGAGCGCCGCCGCTTAAGGTACCAACTGCGGGCATGCCTTTAAGCCCAGAGGCCACCACCTGGGAAACAGCTGGTGCCAGCGCTGAAGCGCCGAGGGACGCATACAGATTCTTCAATAACTTATCCAATAGCTCTTTGGCATGGTTCAACTCTATCCTCTTTTCAAAGACTGCTGCTATTTCAATAATCATCTTGAGACTAAAGCCAAGGCCCACTGCCAAATCCAAGACAGGTGTTGGACTTAGTGCTGCTGCAAGGGCAGCCTTCCATGTGTAAGATTCCACTACGGCCTTAGCCTTAAGAAGCACCTTTTTTCTAAGTCTTTCCGCCACCTCCCTTTTCAACATCCTGGATTGAAGAAGAAGATTGCACAACACCAACTGTCTTCGCTCGCCTTGGATTAGCTGATACATCCTTTCAGACAACACGGAGATATCTGGAGAGATTTCCTCTGTTTCTTCCTTTTCCTTGCCGTCATGAGTGACCCTTATGACCTTTCGCCTGACAGGCGCTGCCTGAACCGCGACTATGTCTTCAGGGTTCACCAGTCCTCTAAGTTGTTGTCTGAGCTTGTTCAAAAGTATTTCCAGATCTTGCGAAGAATACCAGTCTTGTTTGTTCAAGCAAACCAAGACCCTTTTGCCCATAGCACAAAGCTGTGATATCATGTCGAATTCGAAGGCCTTTAAAGGCCCATCTATTACAAACAAAACGAGGTCTGCTGTTCGAGCCGCCTGTTTGGCCAGATCCTGCCTCTCTCCCCCTTGAGCCTCGGCAAGCCCTGGAGTATCAACAAGCTTCACCCTATCGCCGCCAGGCAGCTCTACCTCTCGCACAATCCTTGTAGTGCCTCCTGGAATTGCCACATCAAACACCTTCCTGCCAGCAAGGGCATTCAAAAGACTTGACTTGCCGCTTGATATGGTACCAAAGGCTGCTATTTCCAGAACCTCTTGCTCCAACCTGTATTCTATGCGCCTTGATGCATCTTCAAGGGCCTTTCTGAATCCAGGATCCTTGTCAGCATCATCCACAGCCCTTTTTGCCTCTTTGATATTCTTTGATATCTCCTTTAGCTTTTCCTTCTCTGGTATCTTTGAGGCTGGCACAGTTTTGGCGCGGGTTTTTTTTGTGCCTGTTTTCCTATTCTTGTAAAGGGCAATAAAGGCCCAAACAGACGCACCAAGAAACAAGAGAAAACCTAGGCAGACTGTCCCGAGATAGATATACCCCCAGGATTCACCATGTGCCCTGGCTGCCTCGTATTGATGGATGAGCGTACCTGGCAGGGTTAGGAGGATGTAACCGCAAAAACCGAGAAAAACGATAAGAGCTATCTTGTACAAATCATGCTTCATGCCTTGTTCCAGTGAGTCTATGTCTTGAAGTTACAAAATAAGACCCCTATATCATGAAGCAAGTTCAGGGATGGCCTCCCACAGGATGAAGGACTCCTGATCGAAGATATCTGCCCTTCTCGGCTTTACGAAAAACCGTTCTACAGGAAAATTTTCAAGGGCGAATTTCCGGGATAATTTTTCTGTTTCCTGATCCAGTTCTTGAGCCAAGGTCGTTATGGTATCCTCTATCCTTTTTATATTCTCCTTTGCCCGTTCAACGTCCTGTCTTTCCTTGAGCATTCTGCTGGCGCTTCTAATTCCCCGACCTGTTCTGGAAGCACTTGTGGTGGTAAGGGCCTTTCTGCCAAAAAGAGCACCGAGAATGGCCACTCCGAAGGATACAGCAGTATCCACACCCCTTGCTGTCACGTCTCCTAGCTCCTTTTCAAGGCGGCTTTGGGCCCTTGCAAGTCTGTCCTCAAGGACCTGAAACCTCTTCTCATACCTCTTCTCCATCTTCTCTAAGGCCTCTGCCTTCTTAGAGGACACAGCTTCTGCAACACGGCTCCTGAAGTCTTCCAAGGATTCACCTGGCCGCGATTCTAGCTTGAGGCTCTTTACCCGGAAAAGTTCAAGGCGGCAGGTACGGTACAGATAGTCTGTCCAGGACCTCAAAAATGGCGCCAGAGAACTCGCAGAAGAGATGGTTGCAGGAAGGGGCAGATATGATGAATCTGGCGGGGGTGATGAGGAAAGGTCTTGAAGCTCAACCCCAAGAGGCTCTGCATTGGCCCAGTCGGGATCTGAAAAATCCGATTTGAGGGCAAGCCTTGCTGAATGTGCCTGCAGCTCGTCTATACCCCTTCTATTGTCAACGAACCTGACACTTGCCATCAAACCCAGATTGGGCCTGAGCACAAAACCTTCAGTAGCCACTGGCGGAATGAGATAGTATTGCCTTATCCTCTGAGAAAGAATGGGCCTGCCACCTCTGGGCCTTTCTGGCCCTATCTCAGGGAACACGGCGGTATGTTCGATACCCTGCTCTGTAGCTTCTGTTGTATACTGGGCCTTTTTTTCATCAGGATAGTCAGGGGTAGCCACCAATGACAGACGGCGGATATTCTCAAGGGTGAGCGGGCCCCTCAAATAGGACATAACCCATCTGGTCTGAAAAATCTTCTGCTCATCAAGATGCACAGAACGAAGGAGAAAAGTACGTTTGGGCAGAGATGACAGGACGGCTCTAAGCCTTGAAACATCTATTGCCTGCTCAGAAGCTGCCTTCAGTCCGTCCAAGACCCTGTCCTGATCTTGCCTGGTCTGAAGCCTGCCTATAAACCAAGTACCTATATTCGATAGCCCCCTATAGTCAAGGTCCACTGGATTCTGTGTAGAAAGTATGAGGCCTGCCCCATATGCCCTTGCCTGTTTCAAAAGGACCAACATGGGCTTTTTGCTGGGAGGCTCTGCCACAGGCGGAAAATATCCCGCTATTTCATCCATATATAGGAGAGACCTCAACGAGGAGGTACCCGGTTGCAGCCTCAGCCAGTTGAGAAACCTGTTAAGTAGTATAGTGACAAAAAACATCCGTTCCGATTCGCTCAAATGGGCTATGGAAAAGATGGAAATCCTTGGGGTACCGTCTCTGTTGTAAAGAATTTTTCCAATATCCAGAGGCTCCCCTTTTAACCATGAGGAAAAACCAGGACTTGCCAGTATGGAATTGAAGGCCATTGCCAGTTTCATCCGCTCAGCAGATGGATAAATGGCCTCAAGTGGAAGAACGCCTATCTTTTGAAATGGAGGGCTGATGATGTTCCCTATGATAGCTTCGAGACTTAGAGGTTGACTCCGCCTCCAGAAGTATAAAAAGATGGTGGATAGGAGGAGATGCTCCCTGCTCTTTAATGGTTCGGCTTCTATCCCTGCCAAGGCAAGAAGGCCTGTGACTGTAGAGTTTATCAGGCTGTTTAGGATCTCAGCATCTTCCAACACCTGTGCATTGGGCGCCTCAAAGCTACCCAGCAACGATACCTGCTCTCCTGCGCTGCTTCCTGGCGTGAATATACGCCTTTCTGCCCTTTGAATATATTTTTCTATCCTTTCCGGGCCCTGCCACCAGGCCTGTAGCCCCTTGCGCCACATTTCAGCTGTCTGCCTTGCCATTTCATCGCGGGTCAACCCCTTTCTGGCCGCCTCTTGCCCATCTATCCATGGAAGAAAGTCATTTTGTGAAAGCTTGGGGAATGCTAGCATCAAGTTTCCCATATCTCCCTTGGGATCTATTACGATGACTGGGATGCCATCCATGGCAGCCTCTTCTATTATTCCTACGCCTAAGCCAGTCTTGCCGCTACCGGTCATTCCTATGATTGCCGCATGAGTGGTCAGGTTCTTGTTTTTGAATAGCAATGGCTCTGGTGCAAGTTCACCGGAATCAAGATCAAGTTGGCGTCCAAGGAAAAAGGTGTTTAGTTTTTCAAAATCAAATGACACGCTCACTTCTCCCGCCTCCATTTTGCTTTTCGATATTTCTCCTGATTATGTCATGAATACCATGTTAAAAACAGTCAAATTTAATCAAAAAACTGTCTGTGATTTCAATATTGATTGGCGGTAACTGGCCAATCAGCAGACTTGATCTCATCGTGGGGATATGAAACCAGGTGTCACCACTACACACCAACACAAAAACATCCGTGTTATCAGCAAGTTAAACACAAAAAGGTCCGTCGTTATGATAAAGACGCCAGGATCTTCGTGTAAAGAAAAGGCGATATAAAAGGTTCAAATGAAAAATTTTTAAAATTTTTAGTGAACCGCCATTCATTTTGTGCTAATATCCGTTAGTGAAAATATTACCGTGAAGGAGGCTTGTTCCTTTCAGAAGGTGCTTTTGGACCTCACAATAGGTGGCAACCTTCTTTTTTGGGACAGGATGTTGTCATTTGGGAGTTTTTGCGTTTAAAATCACAAATATTTTGATAACCCCTTAGGAGGACAATAAAAGTGAAAGAACAACGGTCCACCAAACCAGATTATGTTACTGACGAGGAAAGAAGGGCGTTTTTGAAGCTAGGCCTCAAGATTACCGGGGTCATGGCAGGCGGAACAGTCCTTTCCCTGATGCCCCTGTCGGAACAGGAGGCAGGTGCCGTGCTAAAGCTTGAGGGTTATGAAAACACCAAATACAAGCCCCATTACTGCATGGTGATCCGCCAGAACGACTGTGTGGATTGCGAAAAATGCAAGGAGGCCTGTATCAAGACAAACCATGTTCCAGAATATGGATTTAGGACCACTATCCTGGAGAAGACGGCCACGGATGACGACGGAAACACCTTTCCTGTCTTTATGCCAGTGCTGTGTAACCATTGTCTGAATCCCCCTTGCGTACGGGTCTGCCCGACAAAGGCCACGACCAAAGACCCAAAGACAGGTATTGTGGTCATGCACGTGGAAAAGTGCATTGGCTGCAAGACGTGTATGGCAGCATGCCCTTACAACGCCCGTTATTACAATGAGGAAAAGAAGGCCATTGACAAATGCAATTTCTGCTGGGATACCCGCCTTTCAAAGGGCGAGAAACTTACGGCATGTGCTGCTGCGTGCCCAGCCCATGTGAGGGTTTTTGGAGACCTTTCTGACCGCAACAGTGAAGTATGGAAACTGATACATCAGCCAAATAAGGCGGTATGGGTACTTCGGCCTGAGACAGGGGCTAAGCCTTGCATTTTCTATATGAATGACTAATCGAGGGGGGAGACATGTTTAGAAAAGGATTCTTTTATATTTTAATGGGTCTGGTTGCTGTAGCCATGTTTCTTTCAGCAGCCCAGGTTATGGGTCAGGAGGACGAGGATTATCCGCAGGAGCCCATCATTTTCACCAAGCCAGTAAAGGCGGTCATATTTGATCACAAGTATCACATAGAACAAGGTCTCGATTGTGATTCATGCCATGACGACCCTTTTGAAATGGCAGCGGGCACAGCAGAACAGAATGACGATTTCAACATGAAGTCCCTCTATCAAGGCAAATATTGTGGAACATGCCATGACGGTGAGAGTGCCTTTGCCTCAAATACCAGGTGCACCTTATGCCATATTGGTGTAAAAGGTTACGATAAGATGATGGGAACTTCTGAAAAGGGCCACGGAGAACATTGATCAATACGCCCTTGTAGGCAGGAGAACCTTTTTGATCAAAACAGATATACGGCGGGGCCAGGCATCAAATAACGATACATCGGGGCCCCGCCTACTTGGAGAAATATGGATAACCTGCTGACACTGTTATTAATATTGGTAATCTGGATAGCTATAAACAGATGGATCCTGCCAAAACTGGGAATACCCTCCTGAGGCGCCCAGTCGTGTAATGTCGGGGACCGGCATAAAAAGACCAGGGCACAAAAAGACCTGTCCAAAAAAAAATCCTGCTCTAACACGTCTTCGGGCTGATACAGGGTTTAAGGCCTTCTTGCGTTGCGTAAGTATCGCATGAGGCCGAGGTTTTATTGTAAACAGCTCTCAAAAGGGTTCTTTGTTCTTCAAATCGCTATGCTTTTGCACATAGAGACTTGTACTTACCTTCAACCCTTGTTATTCCTTAATAACTTTGACGAAAGGGGTCTTGATCTTGGCTTTGGTTCTTAACGAGCTGTCTGGTTCTAAGAAGTCCTTGAAAGAGGTGATGGATTTCTTTCAGCCAGACTTTCTCAAGATTGAAACTACTCTAAAAAGGCATTTCGCATCTCACATCTCTTTTGTGAATCAGGTTAGCAGCCACATCCTTTTTGCCGGGGGGAAAAGGCTCAGACCTTTACTCACGGTATGTGCTGCCAGGCTATGCGGTTATGAGGGAGACGATATATACGATCTTTCTGCCGTACCGGAATATCTCCATGCAGCAAGCCTTCTTCACGACGATGTGGTGGATGCGGGAGAAATGAGGCGCGGCAAAACTCCAGCCTACAAGATATGGGGCAACAATGCGGCGGTTCTCGTGGGAGACTTCCTCTATGCCAGGGCGATAGAGCTTGCCACAAGATTTGAAGATATCAGGATAGCCAGGTCTATTTCAAAAACCGTGGCCCTTATGTCAGAAGGGGAAATCTTACAACTTCTCCATGCCAAGGTGCCTAGTTTCGATGAAGACACCTACCTCGATGTCATCTACAGAAAGACCGCTGCCCTTATCTCCACGTCTTGCCGTATAGGAGCGCTCATGGCCAAAGGGAACCTTGATGAGGTGGAAGCTGTGAGCAATTACGGACTATATCTTGGCCAGGCCTTTCAGATGGTCGATGATGTCCTTGACTTCACCGCAGATTCCAATGAATTTGGTAAACTTACAGGCACGGATCTGGCAGAGGGTAAACTCACCCTGCCCATTGTCATAGCACTTGATAAGGCTTCCAGAAAAAAAAGGGACAAGCTCATGAGTCTTTTGTGTCAGGGTTTTACTTCCTCTTCGGACTTTATCTGGGTCAAGGAACTCTTGATGGAAACGGGAGGTATACATTATACAATCAAAAAGGCCCGTGCCCTTGTGGATTCTGCCTGTGAAAGCCTCGACATCTTTTCGGATTCCGTTATTAAGACAAACATGAAAATCATAGCTCTCTATGTGTTGGAGCGGAAAAAATAGACCACTAATAAGGAAACAGACTCCCTGGCTTTAAGAAGAACAGGGCTCCCTGATAAAATATGCTTAAACGAATCTGCAGGCTGATAAAGGGGGACGCTTCAAAAAAAAAATCTTGTTCTTGCCTGATCATAGCCCTTTTTTTTTATTTGTTCTTTTCCTTCACCTGTCAGGCTGAAAGTGGACCGCCTGAGATAAAAAATGTACTCCTTGCCCAGTGCCAGACAGAACTTTGTTTAAATTTCAGCCTAAATGGAGGCCTTACACAGAACATAGAGAAGATCCTTCAAAGCGGAATCCCTGTAAAATATATCTTTGAGATATCGTTGAAGAGAAAAAGGCTGTTGTGGGATGACGAACTAAAGCATATAGAGCTGATCCGAACCATTCTCCTCGACAACATAAGGAACGAATACATACTCACATTCTACTATCCTACTACCAGGATCATTACTGTATCCAACATCGACGAGGCCAAGCAGTATCTCTTTTACATAAAACAACTGCCGCTCATTCCCCTCAAAGCGCTGAAAAAGGGGGATCGGTATTTTATAAACATCAAGGCCAGGGCCAGAAAAGGTGAAACCTCCATGCCCTTTGGCCGCCTTGTCAAGATGTTTTCCTCATTCGGCTTCTCCACAAAATCATATGAAATTGAGTTTCGATATTAAGGACAAAAAAGGCCGGGAACGCTTGCTTATTATCACCACGGGACTTCTCCTTGTGGTATTTTCCATCATAGAATTCAGGCTGGTCTCCACCATAAGCCCTTTGCCCAAGTATACCAATGTACTGGTCTTTGCTATAATCAACATAAACCTGCTTCTCATACTTGTACTGAGTTTCCTGGTTATAAGAAACCTGGTTAAACTCATCTTTGAAGAACGAATCCACCTCCTTGGTGCAAGGCTAAAGACCAAACTAACCATCGGTTTTACCATCATTTCTCTTCTGCCAACACTCTTGCTGTTTTTTATCTCTTTCCAGTTCCTGAAAACCAGTCTAGCCTATTGGTTCGATACCAGGATCGAGTATAGCCTTGAACAGGCGTTATCTGTTGGAAGAAGTTATTACCAATCACAAATAAAGCAGTTGAAGGATGTCGAAAATGTACTGGCGACAGAGATAAAACTTCACTGCGTTTCTGACAGAAGCCAATCCATAGACGGCCAGTGTGTGGAAAACATCCTTAGCCCTTCGTTATTGAGTCCGATTCCATCGCCATTGGTCCGACACAGTTCCATCAATTCCATGGAACTACTGGATGCCAACGGCACTGTCTTGCTCAGTAGACAGTGGCTGCCCCTTACGGAAAGTCTTCCCCCAATCAACGTAGAGGACGTGGAGAAAGAGATTTCCAACGGGCCTGTGATCTTCCATGTCGACATAAATACAGGCACTGTGATCAGGATGGTCCAGGCCATTACCGATCAGGATTCAAAGCCCATCGCATACCTGAGCGTTGGCAGATTCCTATCCGAAGACATAGTCTCACAGCTGGAAGACATTCGTCAGGGCTTTGAAGGATACAAGAGGCTCAAAGTATTCCAGGATCCTTTGAAGACAAGCCTACTTTCAACCCTCTTTCTTATAACGATGCTTATCATCTTTGTCTCCATCTGGTTTGCATTCAAGCTGGCCAAGAGCATTACAGAGCCTGTACAGATGCTTGCAGAAGCGACACAGAGGGTGGCTCAAGGTGATCTGGACTTCAAGCTGGAACCAAGGGGCAGAGATGAGCTGAGCAGTTTGGTTCGTGCCTTCAACACCATGACAAAGGATCTCAAAGAGGCTCGACGAAGGGCAGAAGAGGCTTCGAGACAACTACTTAAAAGCTTTACTGAAATAGAGCACAGAAAGGCCTATATAGAGATGCTCCTCGAAAACATCACTGCCGGGGTCATAAGCCTTGACAGGGAAGGGCGCATAACAACCATAAACAGGTCTGCATGTGAAATACTCCAAAAGGATCCTGAAGCCCTCCTTGGTGCCAGTTATTCGGAACTCCTTGGGCCCAGTGAACTCAAGGAGTTTGAAAGCATAAGAAAGGAGCTTTTTGTCCAGAGACAAGGTTCTGTTAAAAGACCCATAAAGATCGAAATAAAGGGAGAGTCTCGTTCCCTATTAGTAAATTTTTCCACGCTCAGGGATCATGACGGCAGGGTTTACGGAATCTTGATAGTCTTTGACGACCTCACTGACATGGAACGCATTCAAAGGATTGCTGCATGGAGGGATGTAGCAAGGAGGATAGCCCACGAGGTAAAAAATCCATTGACTCCAATCAAGCTTTCTGCCCAGAGACTGAAAAGGAAATTTTCTGGCAGATTTTCAGACCGGGATCTTGAAGTATTTGAAAGATGTACTCACACTATTATCAGCCAGGCAGATGAATTAAAACGGTTGGTGGATGAGTTTTCAAGATTTGCCAGAATGCCAGCCCCTGTACTCAGGAAGACATCTATCAATTCCATCATCAGGGAGGCCGTGGCTGTCTATCAAGACATTATAGATGTGAAAATGGACCTTGGTCAGGGTCTGCCGTTTGTGAAGGTAGACCCTGAACAGATAAAACGCGTGTTTATAAACATCCTGGACAATGCCATATCAGCTGGTAGAGCAAGGATCATTCATATCTCCACGGTTTTCCATGAAAAACAGAAAGAAATAATCGTCAGGATCGCAGACAATGGCAAAGGTGTAAGAAACGAGGATCTTTCCAGGATCTTTGAGCCATATTATTCAAAGAAAAAGGGTGGTACAGGTCTTGGACTTGCAATAGTAAAATCAATACTCGAGGCACACGATGCCACCATATATGTTGAACAAAACAGCCCCTCAGGACTTGTCTTTGAGATTAGATTCAGGGCTGAAACAATGTAGCAGAAGGAGAAATGGAAAAGAAAAGGATAATGGTCGTAGATGATGAAGATTTCATACTGGAATCTGTCACGGACATACTGACAGATGAAGGATATGAAGTGATAACTGCTGAGGATGGTTCCCAATGTCTCGACAAGATAGATTCTCAGGCCATCCCGGATCTTGTGCTCCTCGACATATGGATGCCAGGTATGGATGGAATTGAAGTACTTGAAAACATTAAAAAACGTTGGCCATTTATACCTGTTATCATAATGTCTGGGCATGGAACCATAGAAACTGCTGTTCAGGCTACTAAATTGGGGGCATTCGATTTTATCGAAAAGCCCCTATCTATAGATCCCCTGCTCCTGTCCGTGGAGAATGCACTAAAATTCAAGGCCCTTCAGGAAGAGAATGTCCTGTTGAAGGAAAAGACAGGAAAGGTGAGAGACATCACTGGAAACAGTGAAAAGATAAGAAAACTCAAAGAGCAGATAAAGATTGTGGCTCCTACTGATGCATGGGTCCTAATACAGGGTGAAAATGGAACTGGTAAGGAAATCATTGCCCAATCCATCCACAGGTTTAGCAAGCGTAAAGACAAGCCTATGATAGAGATAAACTGTGCTGCAATTCCTGAGGAACTCATAGAAAGTGAACTTTTTGGGCATGAAAAAGGGGCCTTCACTGGGGCCCACACCATGAAAAGGGGGAAGTTTGACCTTGCCAACGGCGGTACCCTTTTCCTTGATGAAATAGGTGATATGACCCTGAGAACCCAGGCAAAGATACTGAGAATACTCCAGGAACAGAGATTTGAACGCGTTGGAGGCAGCAGGACCATAAAAATTGATGTGAGAATAATTGCCGCCACCAACAAGGATCTGGAGGAAGAGATAAGAAAGGGGCGCTTCAGGGAAGACCTCTATTTCAGGCTTAATGTGATTCCCATTGAGGTTCCGCCACTGAGGGAAAGAAAAGAGGACATCCCTTTACTTGTTCAAGAATTCTTGAACGAATTTTCAAAAGGTCGTATCTCAATGGAACAGGAGGCCATAAAAGCCCTGCTAAACTATGACTGGCCTGGCAATATAAGGGAGCTCAGAAATCTTATTGAACGGCTCGTTATACTGTCTAAAGGAAGCAAGATCACTATCAACGATCTGCCTGATCATCTTGCCTCTTCTGCAAGGACCAATACCACTAAAAATCTCGACTGCGACGTAGACATATCTTGTTTTGAGTGCCCTGACTTTAAAAAAGCAAAATCCATTTTTGAGAGGGAATACATTAGGAAGAAACTACTCCAACATGGTGGCAACATAAAAAAGACTGCCGAATCAATAGGAATTGAAAGAAGACACCTTCATAGAAAGATCAAGTCCCTTGGGATTGAAAACTGATCCTTTTTTCCTCCCCTTTTGCTAGCCTTTTCAGATTGTCGCTATGCTTAAGCCATATAATCAGACATATGGTCCATGACATGGATTCGAGAATGTCGTTGTTGCAAAATACATGCATCAAGACCGGTATGGAAGTGGCGGCAGCAAGTGAAGCGGCAGATACATAGCCAAACATCCTAAGCACTATGAAAAAGACCACCGCAGCCACAGCCACTGTCTTGGGACACAGGGCTAGAAATACACCAGCAGCCGTGGCAACACCTTTTCCTCCTTTAAAGAGCAAAAAGATGGAAAAACAGTGGCCTGCCACTGCCCCCAGCCCTGTAAGGCCAAGATAAACAGTGGCTATATCTGTATGAGAAGCCCACATTACTGGCAAAAATCCCTTAAGTATATCTGAAACCAGGGTGATAAGCCCCCATTTTTTTCCTAGGACCCTTGCTATGTTTGTTGCACCAATGTTTCCGCTCCCATGCTTTCTCGGATCTATGCCATGGAATTTGGAAAAGATGAGTCCAAAAGGGATGGAGCCTAAAAAAAACCCCACCAGGGGAAAAATAAAAGGCATGGACGTAAGGGCTTGGTTCATTTCGTAAACCCGTTTATCATTTTTCTCTCCTCAAAAGAAGACTTGAAAGTTCATCAAAATGTTCAATGTGATACATGGCATGAAGGGCCTTGTTCTTATAAGCTATAAAAGGCACCTTGGCATTCCTTGAAACCTCCTCATCCACCTTTGAATCCCCTATATATACCGCATTTTCAGGCCCAAGATCAAAGCTTTTCAATATCAGGTGCACACCCTCGGGATGAGGCTTGGGATTTTTAACGTCGAGTGCACAAACTATCTTGTCAAAAAAATCATCAAGCCTATATATCTGTCTCAGCCTGGGCATGGTGGTGCTCCTGTTTGTGGAAATAGCGGTATAATATCTGGATCTAAGGGCCTTGACTGTTTCTACCATGGAAGGTTCTATTTCCATATACTCAAGGAAGTCGCCATAATCCATTTCTCTGTAACAGTCGTAAGCCCTTTCAATGAGCTCTGGTTTATCGCGAAATATAAAACGTATCGATTCCTCAGCCGTGTGCATATGGCAATAACCCAACTCTTCCATGGCAAGAGGATCCCTTCCGGCACACCTGGCTATCTGATTGTAAAATTCCGTGTTTGCACGCAGGGAATTAAATAGCACCCCGTCACAGTCGAAGATAACTATCCTGAGGTTGTCAAGATTATCCATCCAAAATGTCCTTATAGTCTCTTATGGCAAATCCCTTCAGCTGGCTACCATCTTCAATCCCCTTGGAAAGAACCATAACCTTGTGGGTTTCTCCCATGGCCTGTGGAAATATCAAGGCCTTTATACCAGCCAACACTGGAGAAAATGGATCCACCTTACCAAATACCTTTCGCATGGTATCGTCTGGATCAAGGCCTCCAAGAAATGCCCACTGAGGAGTGAAGCCTTCGCACGTCATACCTTTGGCCTCTGCCCACCTCTTGAGATCAGTGAAGTTTACATGGGCTGTGATGTCCACCATTCCTGGACAAGAAAAAAAATCTTCTGTAGTTCTCTGATTGCGGTATCCAAGAAGGGTTCCCCTGTTCCTGTGGGGAGCAAAGTATTCCCTTTCAGGGAATCCATAATCTATGATTATGGCATATCCCCTTTTCATAGTGGAAGAAACCTCCTCGATCCAATCCTTCATCGCCAGATTTACCTCGGTACGGTAATCGTCGGGTAAGATTGCATTTATCCTTTTTAGATAATCGGACAACGCCTGGGAACTTGGTCTATCTTTTATTTCACAAAAATTGCCTTCTTCATCCAAGCCAACGAATATTTCACTGAAGATACCCTTTTCCTTTTGAACGATATGAACTGGAAAGGCATCAAGGAGTTCATTTGCTATTATCACGCCGGAAAAACTTTCACATTCTGAAAAACTTGCAATCACTTCCACTTGGGATGAAAATTGTGAAAGTCTGTCTTCAAGAATGGCCCTCCTCGTTTCAAGTGGCTCCACTATGAAATATGTCGTTCTTTCGAAATAGCCTTCATGAAAATTTTTCAAAAAAGTCAATATATCCAGGGCCATGAAACCTGCACCAGCCCCAAATTCACACACGGCAAATCCATCGCCACCTATTCGCTTAAAACACTCTGTCAACTGCACAGCAATAAGACTTCCGAAAAAACGGCTTGCATGTGGTGCAGTGACGAAATCCCCGTTTTTTCCTATGGCGAGATCCTGTCTGGAGTAATATCCAAATTCGCTGTTATAAAGACATTCTTCCATAAAGTTGCTGAAAGGGATGGCTCCAGCAGTCTTTATTCTGTCTTTTAATAATTTACTTAACCTTGTAGGATTATGGAGCATATTATGATATGTTTTCTTCACAATTATCTGTTAAAAAGTCTTTGAAAAAGATCCGAGGGACCTTTTTTGTTGAAGTTGATAAAAAAACACCATTTTTTTAATATAAGCAATGTAAAATTTTTCTTTTTATTTCAATCTATTGATTAATTTTTCAAGATTTCATCACCCTATATTATTAATACTTTTTTATAAAGGTATAAGATAATGTTAAAGGCAACAGCAGAAAAAAACAAAATCATTTCAGCCCTGGCAAAGGCCCATTCCATAGTAGATAAAAAGACAATAATGAACATTATAAATAATGTCCTACTCTACTCCATGGAGGGTAAACTCTTTATTGAAGCAACAGATCTCGAAATATCCTTTAGGACAAGCCTCCCTGTAAACATTATAGAAGAAGGTTCACTTACTGTAAGTGCTAGAAAATTATATGAAATAATAAAAGAGATCCCTGATTCTGAACTTGAAATAAAAGAAATAGAGAATAATTGGTTGAGGATATCAGTTGGCGAACAGGCAGAATATACCATTGCAGGCCTTCCTTCAGACGATTTTCCAAAATTCGGTGAATTTCCTGAAGATGGCCTCGTAAAGATTCCAGCCGATGTTTTAAAGAATCTGATAAACAAGACCATATTTTCCGTATCTTACGATGATAGGAAATATGCACTTTCAGGCATTTTGACAGAATTCATCCCCTTGGAAGAAAAATCAAATAATTTCATCTTGCGTATGGTGAGCTCAGATGGCCATAGACTCAGCCTTGCTGAAAAGGAGATCGAGATAGACGGGCCATCTGATTTCGAATTTTTGAAACAAAGTGCTATTATTCCGAGAAAAGGTGCAAATGAACTCAAAAAGCTGGCTGAAGATTCAGAAGATATATTTCTTAAAAAGGATGAAAAGTTTCTCTATGCCAAAAATGGCAACTCTCAACTCATAATTCGTCTAATAGATGGAACATTTCCCGATTATAATGCCATCATACCCAAAGAAAAGATCAGATTCATCATCTTTACTAGAAGCAATGTTCTAGGTGCACTGAAACGCATCTCTATCATGAGCCCTGACCCGTCCTTTAAGGGTGTTAAGGCGAAAATCTCAAAAGATGTCATGGAGTTGGAATCAATTGAAAAAAAGACTGGTCAGGGTCAAGAGATCTTGAATATAACATATTCAGGAGAACCATTTGATCTCGCCTTCAATGCCAGATACCTTATTGACGTCCTTCAAATCATGAAATCGGAAAACGTGGAGTTTATTGTCAATGACAACGATTCTCCATGTGTGTTAAAAGGTGAGGAGGACGAAGGTTTTACAGCACTCATCATGCCCATGTCCCTTGAAGACGAATAATTAGTTTTTCTTTTTTAAGGGTTTTTTGGCCCTTTGTGATAAATTATATCCTCAGCAATCTCGCAAATGACAAGCGGCTAGATTAGTTAATCTGGATAAACAAGTTATGGAAAAGATAACCAACTACGATGCAAAACAGATAAAGGTACTGTCAGGTCTTTCAGCAGTTAGAAAAAGACCAGCTATGTACATTGGAAACACTTCCTCAGAAGGGCTTCATCACCTTGTGTATGAAATCGTCGATAACAGCATTGATGAAGCCTTGGCTGGATATTGTAGCAGGATAGATGTAATCCTTCACGAAGACGGTAGTGTCACTGTGACTGATAACGGTAGGGGGATCCCTGTGGATATACATCCCACAGAAGGCATCTCAGCCCTGGAACTGGTGATGACTAAGCTGCATGCTGGCGGCAAGTTCGATCACCAGACATACAAGGTTTCTGGAGGCCTCCATGGCGTTGGCATCTCTGTTGTAAACGCCCTTTCTGAATTTCTTGAGGTAGAGGTCTATAGAAACAACAAGATATACAAACAGGCCTATAGGAAAGGAGAACCCATTTCACCCTTGGAAGTGATTGGGGAAACAAAAAAGACTGGAACCAAGGTGACATTTAAGCCAGATCCAGAAATATTCAAAGAGACCTGCACATTTGATTTTGAAATCCTTGCAGCAAGGATGCGGGAGCTTGCATTTCTGAATCCAAATCTCACTATAAGGATTGTTGAAGAGGCTACAGGAAGGGAAAAGAGTTTTCATTTCAAGGGAGGAATCGTATCGTTTGTTGAATATCTCAACAAAAATAAAGACGTTGTACATAAAGAGCCTATCTACATAAGTGGTGAAAAAAATAATATAAAGGTAGAAGTAGCATTTCAATACAACACGGGATATTCAGAAAGAATTCTTAGTTATGTCAACAATATTCGTACCAAAGAAGGTGGTACCCACGTAACAGGATTCAGGCAGGCACTTACTAAATGCATCAATAAATATGCAAGTGATGACATTATTCCAAAGAAACTCAAGGAAAAGCTGTCTGGAGACGATGTGAGAGAAGGTCTCACGTGTGTGATATCTACAAAGGTGCCAAATCCTCAATTCGAGGGCCAAACGAAGACAAAACTTGGAAATAGTGAAGTAAAATCGGTTGTGGCATCTATAGTCCATGAAAAGCTATCTACGTATTTAGAAGAAAACCCATCTATTGCAAAAAAGATCCTTTCCAAAGCAGTGGACGCAGCTAGGGCGAGAGAAGCTGCAAAACGGGCGAAAGAGCTTACCAGGAAGAAGGGCCAGTCCCAAGATATCATGATGGCAGGCAAACTTGCTGAATGTCAGGAGAAGAATCCAGAAAGAAGAGAGATATTCATAGTGGAGGGCGATTCAGCAGGCGGTAGTGCCAAGCAGGGTAGAGACAGGGCATTTCAGGCCATCCTTCCCCTGAGGGGCAAGATAATGAACGTGGAAAAGGCTCGTTACGACAAGATGCTTGGAAGTGAAGAAATAAAAAACTTGATTGGCGCCCTTGGAACAGGCATAGGGCCAGATGATTTTGATCCAGACAAATTGAGATATCACAAGATAATAATAATGACTGACGCAGACGTAGACGGGGCACATATAAGAACCCTTCTACTCACGTTCTTTTATAGACAAATGATGCCTTTGATAGAACGGGGCCACCTTTACATAGCACAACCGCCACTATTCAGGGTCTCATCTGGAAAAAAGAAGGAGCTTTATCTTAAAGACGAAACTGAAATGGATACCTTCTTGTTCGAAAGGGCGACGAAATCCATAAAATTGAGACCAAAAGGATGGGATAGGTCCTTCTCTGGTGAAAGACTGAAAAAGATCCTTACAGATATGGCAGCCTTCAACAAGGCCCTTGAAGAACTTGCACTTACGGGATGTTGGACAGAACTTGCAAAGGATCTTTTGAAATACGGCCTTAAAAACACATCATTTTTTCTAAATGTGCAAAAGATGGAAGAATTGGCTTCATATCTTAAGGAAAAAGGATATATGACCGGCCCTGTAAAACCTGTGGAATCCGACATTCCAGGTTATAAGTTCACTGTGGCTGCAAAGGGCTTGGCCTATCTCAATACGGAGATCAGTCCTGAGCTTATAAAGAGTCCAGAATATGTTAGATGCTTGAAGTCTTTTGCCCGCGTTGAGAATTTAGTAGATGTGGATATAGATATACTGAAGAATGGTGATCTTGTCAGGACTGTGTCAGACTTTTCGTCAGTTCTGGAATTTTTCAGGGACGAAGGCAGAAAGGGCCTCAATGTACAAAGATACAAAGGCCTTGGGGAAATGAATCCGGAACAGCTGTGGGAAACCACCATGAATCCTGAAAAGAGATCCATGTTAAGGGTTTCCATCAAAGATGCAGATGAGGCTGAAAACCTGTTCACCACACTCATGGGAGAAAAGATCGAACCGAGGAGAAACTTTATTCAAACCCATGCACTTGAAGTGCAGGAATTGGACATTTGAAAAGGTTTATATTCAGCGATCTTTTCAGAGGCGGTCTATAGAATTCTTATGGGGGTGTTAGGAATGGAATGCCAGAAGGAAAGAAATCTAAAAAATTGCAATTGTTCATATGAGCCTTGTCCAAGAAAGGGTATTTGTTGCGAGTGTATCAAGTATCATTTGCAGATGAGGCAGCTTCCAGCATGCTGTTTTCCTGATGAAGCAGAAAGGACATACGACAGGAGTTTCGAACATTTTGCAAGGCTCGTAACCGAAGGCAACATATAAAAACCCTGTTTAAGAACCCCGCAGATATTCTTTTGTAGATAGAATTTTCCAAACAATCAAGGCAGATATGCCACAACCTGCTAAAAGGGTTGTGTGACCTCTTTTCATCCTCCTCAATACTGGTCCAACTTGAAACGCAAAAATTCATGTTTACCTTCGTAGGTATGACAGCTCGAGGCTCTTAGGTATAAGGCCCTTTTTTATACCCTTATGCTTATGCTGTTAATCCCATTTCGTCAGGAGGCAGTCCAGTGAGTGGTATATCAGCGCAATCTACAGATCCATCGGAAAAATCCGACAAAAAGGAAAAAGAAGAACCCAGTTTGAGTATAGAACAGACTCTTGAGTCCCTGAATACAAGCCTGTCAGGACTTTCCTCAGACGAAGTAGAAGAACGTCTTTCCCAATACGGTCCAAATGCCCTTGAGGAAAAGAAGGTAAACCCATTAATAAAATTCTTGAGTTATTTCTGGGGCCCAATTCCTTGGATGATAGAAGTAGCAGCTATACTTTCTGCCATTGTTCAGCATTGGAGCGATTTTGCAATAATTTGTGCACTTCTCATATTCAACGCAATTGTAGGTTTCTGGCAAGAATACAAGGCTGGCAATGCTGTGGAGGCCCTCAAGAAAAAATTGGCATTAAAGGCAAGGGCGCTCAGAGATGGGACATGGCAGCAGGTGGATGCAAAAAGCCTCGTTCCTGGAGATATAATAAGACTTAGACTTGGAGACATTGTTCCGGCAGACGTGCTCCTTCTTTCAGGAGATTACCTGAGCATAGACCAATCTGCCCTCACGGGAGAATCGCTTCCTGTAAGTAAATCCATTGGAGACACAGCCTATTCAGGCTCCATAGTAAAACAAGGCGAGATGGTGGCTGTGGTAACGGCCACTGGAAAAAATACATATTTCGGAAAGACGGCAGAGCTGGTCACCAGTGCCAAATCGGTATCACATTTTCAAAAGGCTGTGCTGAACATTGCCGACTATCTCATTTATGTGTCCCTGGCTCTAGTTGCAGTGCTAATTCTTTTTCAACTTCATAGAGGAGCACCTTGGCTGGATCTAATACAGTTTGCCCTTATTCTTACAGTTGCATCCATACCAGTGGCAATGCCGGCAGTCCTTTCTGTAACCATGGCAGTTGGGGCGCTGGCCCTTTCCAAGATGAAGGCCATAGTATCGAGGCTCGAATCTATTGAAGAGATGGCCGGCATGGATATCCTTTGTTCCGACAAGACAGGCACACTCACCAAGAACCAGTTGACTCTTGGAAATCCTGTAATATTCAAAGCAAAAGATGAGGACGAGTTGATATTCTTTGCAGCCCTCGCCTCCAAACAAGAAGATGCTGACGCAATAGACCTCGCAATATTCAATTCACTGAAAGACAAGGAGCAACTTGCCAAATTCAAACTTCTTCATTTCACCCCGTTTGATCCTGTCATAAAGAGGACAGAGGCAGAGATAGAAGACTTGGAAACAGAGGAGAAGATCTGGGTTACAAAGGGTGCACCTCAAGTGATACTTGCTTTGGCCAAGGTTGATAAAACCCAGGCTAAAAAGGCCCAGGAGGTAGTAGAGCAATTTGCAGAGCAAGGTTATCGAACCCTTGGCGTTGCCATATCAAAAGATGGAAAAAAATGGGAGTTCATGGGCATTTTGCCACTTTTTGATCCACCCAGGGAGGATTCCAGAGAAACCATCAAACATGCCCGTAAATATGGTATCAAGGTAAAGATGGTCACCGGAGACAACCTTGCAATTGCTAAACAGATAGCTGCAAAATTGGGTCTTGGCTCCAACATAAAACCTGTTTCAACCTTCCTGAGGGATGGAACACAGGAAAGCACCCTTGTCACGGCTGCACCTGAAATTATTGAGGAATCAGATGGTTTTGCAGAAGTCTTTCCCGAGCACAAATTTGCCATTGTCAAGGCCCTTCAAAGCAAGAACCACATAGTTGGAATGACAGGAGATGGAGTAAATGACGCTCCAGCGCTGAAACAGGCAGATGTAGGGATAGCCGTATCTGGTGCTACTGATGCGGCAAGGGCTGCTGCAGATCTGGTACTTACAGCACCTGGTCTTTCAGTCATAATAAAGGCTGTTGAAGAGGCAAGACGAATATTCGAGCGTATGAATTCATATGCCATATACCGCATATCCGAGACCATACGTATAATGGTGTTTGTGGTTATGGCAATGATATTCTTCAATTTTTATCCAATAACTGCCATAATGATCATCCTCTTGGCATTTCTTAACGACGTACCTATCATGACTATAGCCTACGATAATACTAAGCTCGATCCAGAGCCCGCCCGTTGGAATATGAAGCAGGTGATAACTGTGGCTACCTCCATGGGAGTAGTAGGAATAGTAGGCAGTTTTGGAATGTTGCTCTTAGGTCTTGATTGGCTTCATTTAGACGTTGCTCAAATACAAACATATGTATTCTTGAAGATGGCAGTTGCAGGCCATCTCGTGTTGTTTGTGGCACGTACCAAGGGTCATTTTTGGGAAAAGCCTTATCCAGCCCCGGTAATGATATGGTCTGCAATTGTTACAAAGGTTGCAGGAACACTCATTGCCGCATACGGTTTCGGGCTTGTGACCCCTATTACCTGGCCTGAGATAGGGCTTATCTGGGCTTACTCTGTAGTTTCAGCCTTTGTTACAGATATGGTAAAGGTCTATGTTTACAGGCGGATAGAGACAGTGAGAAAGGGGCGTCATAAATTTCATAGATTTGTAAAAGGACCCATTACGCCCCATGCAGAATGGACCAAGAAAAAACATAGATATGCATAAAGATGACATAGATAGAGGCGGCCTTGGGAAAAGGCTGCCTCAAAAAACGGTCCCAGAAGTCCTCAGTCTGCCACCGTCAGGCACAAACACGTAATTCTTACATGTATTTTCAAGGTGGTTGCCTTTTTTTGTCCACTCAAAGCGTGCCTTTACTCTTTTGCCTGTAGAATCAACATCCTTGTCTCCATGGGACCTTTTCTATCAAATTAACGAATTCCTGGCGGACCACATAAGCAAAGGCATCAATGGTTTCACCACCCAACATAGTGATCCTTACTTTCTTTCGTTCATAGATCATTCCTTCATATTCATCGAGGAGTTTCCAGGATGACGTTGGCATGTCTTTATAGAGAATTCCCGACACCTTGCCACCAGGCCAAGGAACAATGCCTGGATATGAGGCATTCTTGATGCAAAAGCGCCTGTAGCCAGAGAGCCATGCAGGTATTCTTTCTGGCATACAAAGAGCTATCTCTTGAAAGATCCTTGGGGATATGAGGGTACCATATGCAAAAAGGTTTGAGGTCTCATCCTTTCTATATTCTGACAAAACCATCATCATATTTCTCAAGGCATATATCAATCAAACCTTAACGCTAAGAGTCAAATTAGATTCTTCATAAGAATTTAACACATTCTTAACAGAAACGGGATGAAAACATCTTAACAAATTTAATTTAAATATTTTATAAAATTACTTTAGTATAGGTAATACAGTTTCTTTTTGAATTCATGTGTTAACAAAAAATAATCGAGAATTAAACGAAGCACCATATCATTCTACCTTGACATAAAATAGTCAACCTAATAGATTCAAAACAAAGATTAGTAAATAAATTCATAACATATATGCTCTTATTTATCTTTAATAACATATCAAGGAGCAAAAAGATGGTTTTTAGAGCAATTATTTGGGTATTATTTATAATAATAGGCGGCTGTTCCTCTATTCAGGTGAAAAATGATTACGATCCTGGTTTTGATTTTTCCAGATTGAAGACCTTTGCCATACTCTACAATCAATCGAAAGCAGGCAATTCACTGAATCAGGAACGGATTTCAAAGGCCATAAAAAGAGAGCTCGACATCAAGGGCTATAAAGAGACAGAAAAAAAATATGCCGACTTCTACGTAGTTTTTCATACGAATGTTACGAATAAGACCCAAATAGTAACCGATTACAAAAGGGTGGGGCTTTATCCCTACCGTTATTGGGCATCACCGCGGATACCTGTACAGCGACAATATTCATACAAAGAAGGAAAGATAATAATAGACGCCTTAAGCCCCAAGACGAAGCAGATATTCTGGCGGGGCATAGCTACAGACAGATTACAATCCTTCAAATCGCCTGAAGAAAGGATAGAATACATCAATAGAGTAATAAATGAAGTGTTGAAGTCTTTTCCGCCAGCAAAAGGATTATCGTAACAAATATAAGTCAAGTAATAAAAATCTATTGACTGGACATGGAGAGTCGTATAGTTATTACAAGACAAATTTAATCTTAGTTGTTTTATATTGTGAATTAATTTATTAGCTGATTTTAGAAAGGATGATTTTAATGAAAAGATTACCGTTTGTATGTATGTTTCTTACCTTTTTGTCGATTATGTGGAGTGCAAACTCCATGGCAGGGGAATCTACTTTAAAGATACTCGCACCGTGGCAGGGTCATGGAGAGGTATTCAAGGTAGCGCCCAATAAAGTGAAGGTCGTAGGTTCTTTCGATGGTATAATGTATATAGATAACGGCAAAGGAGAACTTGATGCTGCTGTTTTTATGTGTCCAGGAACTGAATATATCGACCTGGATTCCAAAAAGGCCTCCATTCAGGCCGATTGCATCATAAGCAAGGGAGAGAAAAAGGTAGCCTATGCTACGCTAAACGCCAATGGTCAGGTGGGCGCATTCCAGGGTGATTTCAAGATCATAGGTGGTGAAGGCAATTGGAAGGGTATTTCAGGTGGAGGAAAGGTTACTATACGTACAGCTCTCGGTGACATGGCTGTTAACAAGAAGACTGGAGAAATTATCAATAAGGCAGCTGGACTTGCCGTATGGCCAGCTCTCAAAGTAAGGTTGCCCTGACGAAAACTTTTAGATTTCAGTATGATAAAGACCAGCCGGAGCCTGCTCCGGCTTTTTGCTTTTCCGTTCTCTAACCTATTCTTTGTGAAAAACTTTCCTGTTTGTTCTACTTCGAGCTGTCGTGGGTGTCACAATACCTGAAGGGCCGAGAGACGAGTCCATAAAAAAATTTTTTATTTTAGACCTTGTTCTTAAAGGAGAAGATCATGAGCAACCAGTCTGAAAAGTCCTTGTTTGACAGGTTTCTGCACTCCCAGGCAGCAGGCAGTATAGTGCTTATCTTGGCTGCCCTTACCGCCGTTATATGGGCCAACTCTCCATGGTCTCAGCTCTACCACGATCTCAGTCATCTCGACATAGGGGTGGTATTTGCCGGAAAGACTTATCATATGGGGCTTGCTCACTGGGTTAAAGATGGCCTTATGACCATCTTTTTCTTTGTGGTGGGCCTTGAGATAAAGAGGGAAGTTGTCCTGGGTGAGCTTTCTTCCTTTAGAAAGGCCTCGCTTCCAGTAATGGCGGCTCTTGGCGGCAGCATAGTGCCGGCTCTCATATATTATTCATTCAACAGGACAGGGGCGGCGGCATCTGGTTGGGGGGTTCCTATGGCTACGGATATAGCCTTTGCCCTAGGGATATTGGCCCTTTTTGGAAAGCGGGTACCCATAGGACTGAAGGTGTTTCTGACTGCACTGGCAATTGTGGATGACCTTCTTGCGGTGATGGTCATAGCCATCTTTTACACAGCACAGATACATGTAAAAAGCCTGGTCATAGCAGGCGCTTTTCTCATGGTGTTCTTTTTGGCGGTTCGTTACAACACAAAGAGGCCGGGCCTCTATTTAATTCCTGCAATAGGCGTATGGGCAAGCTTTATGTTTTCAGGAATCCATGCGACTGTTGCCGGTGTCCTAATCGCCCTTCTCATTCCAGTAAAGTCAGTGATAGACCCCCAGAGCTTTTTTGACAACATCGAAAAGCACATGAAGAGGATCAAAGAGGCCGGACCCCTGACGAGAGCAAGTCTGGTGTTCAATAAAGAACAGTGGAAATCTGTTGAGCAAATATATCTGACAGCAGACGATATGATTCCACCAGGAATTTTTCTGGAAAATTATTTCCATAGCGTGCAGGCCTTTTTTATTCTGCCCCTCTTTGCCCTTTTCGCAGCAGGGGTTTCGTTCAATGGGGACACATTGGCGAATTTTCCAGGCCCCATAACCTTTGGCGTGGTGTTGGGTTTGGTTTTGGGCAAACAAGCGGGCATATTGTTTTTCAGCTGGCTTGCCATTGTCTTCCGTTTGGCTGATATACCCAAAGGAGTCAAGTGGCTTCACCTGTGGGGAGTAAGTCTCCTTGGAGGCATTGGCTTTACCATGTCTATCTTTATAAGCGAGCTTGCCTTTCCAAGCCAGGAATTGATTGACGAAGCCAAGATCAGTATCTTCATAGCCTCTTTTCTTGCGGGCATAGCCGGTTATCTGGTACTTAAAAAGGTGCTTCCAGAAGAAGGGGCCCTGGTTCAGTGAAAAGAGTGCTTGTGAAGCGCCTTTTCATCTCAAAGGGACAAGGATAGGGATAGTATGCCACGATATTGTAGTATCCGGGAGCGGCTTCTTCACCGCTACAGCTTTCAGAATCTGCTGATATGGTTGCTCCTTTATCTCATGGCTGGACCCTTTCTTCAAGGCCTTCCACACGCTTCCATCATTCTTTCTGTCTCCATTTCCCTGGTGCTGTTTGTGGCTGTTTATGCCATAAATCCAGGCAGCAAATTGTTCAAGTATGTAATGGCCCTGATGATCCTGACCCTTGTCCTTTTTTGGATGGACATATTCAAGATCGTTTCCTTTTCTAGGGTGGCAAGCAGGCTGATAATGGCCACCTACCTGTTAATGCTCATCTATTCCTTTATGCGCTATGTCTTTTCGGCTAGAAGGGTTACCACGCGCCTCATAAGCGCTGCACTCTGCCTGTATTTGCTTTTGGGAACCTTTTGGGGGGTTGTGTACAATATACTAGAGCTGGCGGTACCCGGTTCGTTCAAGGGAGACCTGCTTTCAAGCAATTCATCCATGGTTGATCCCCTGAGGCACTTTCAATACTTCAGCTTCGTGACTCTTACCACCCTTGGATATGGAGACATTCTGCCCCAGACCCAGGGCGCTGCAGCCCTTTGTCAGACCGAGGCTATTATAGGCCAATTTTATATGGCTGTTTTAGTGGCCAGGCTTGTTGGCATACAGATATCCCAGGAGTTTTCTAGGCGGAAAGACAATTCATAGATCGTTATTTCCAAAAAAGGAAAGCAGCAAGCAAGGAGTGCCAGGCATCTTTTTTTTACTCTCATAAAGATTACATGATATGCTTTACTAAATAAAAACATACCGGATTTCAGGAGGAATTAATGAAATCATCCACCTTAAAAGGCAACTCATTGATACAAGCAGCAGGCGGGGCAATAGTATTGTTCATATTTTCGATAGGGATACTTGCTGCAGGCTGCGGAAAGGAAGAGGTTCAGGAGAAAAGGGAGGTAATTCGGCCCGTAAAGGTAATGGCCGTCAAGGACACCAACACCCTTTTGAGTCATGGCTTCCCGGGTATAGTCCGTGCCCACAGACGTGCCGTACTTTCCTTCAAGGTGTCTGGCCCATTGGTAAAGTTGCCTGTTGAAGAGGGTGAAAGAGTAATGCAAGGGGACGTGATCGCAGAAATAGACAAGAGGGACTTCTTGAATGCGGTTAAGGAAGCCCTTGCCATGTACAAGGAAGCTGAACAGCAGTTTCGCAGATATAAGGAGCTTTATGCCAAGAAACAGGTATCCAAGGCGGATTTTGACAGATACAGGGCTGCAAGGGATGTGGCCCAGGCGAAGCTTCAGGATGCAAAAAATGCCCTCTGCGATACCACACTCAGGGCCCCTTTTGATGGAGTTATTGCCAAGAGGTATGTGGAAAACTACTTCAAAGTCCAGGCCAAGGAACCCATTGTAGATCTTCAAGATATATCCAAGATCGAGGTTTTGGTGGATGTTCCAGAGTTAGTCATGGCAGCAATCAGAGAGAAAGGCTCTGTAAAGGTGGAGGCATCATTCGAATCCATTCATGGCAAGAAGTTTCCTCTTGAAGTCAAGGAGTATTCCACAGAGGCTGATCCAGCCACACAGACTTATCAGGTGGTTTTTCTTACGGATCAGCCCAAGGAAGCCAATATTCTTCCAGGCATGACAGCTACAGTAACTGCCTTTTTTAAGCCTGAATCCAAAGGCAAAGCAGAGATAATAGTTCCAGCACTCGCAGTGCTGGATGCACCAACGAACAAGCCTTACGTGTGGGTCTTTGACAAAGATCAAGGCGTGGTTCACAAGCGCTTCGTTACAATAGGGACACTGCAGGATTCAGGCAGCATACGCATTACAGATGGCCTGAAACCTGGTGAGATAATAGTAATAGCAGGGGTTACAAAATTGACAGAAGGAATGAAGGTCAGACCGTGGGAAAAGCAGAGAGAGGGAATATAAGGCATGAACATAGCCGAATTTGCCATTAAGAAAAGCGTAATCACGTGGACCCTCACCATAGTAGTGCTGGTTCTTGGATACTTTTCCTACATGTCCCTGCCACGGCTCGAGGACCCTGAATTTGCCATTAAGGAAGCAGTGATAATCACGCCTTATCCTGGTGCCTCTCCCAAGGAGGTGCAAGAAGAGGTAACAGAGGTCATAGAAAAGGCCGTTCAGGAAATGGGCCAGCTCAAAAGGGTGGAGTCATATTCCTCCAGGGGGCTTTCCATCGTCAATGTAAAGATCAAGGATAAGTACCGCAAAAATCAGTTGCCTCAGGTGTGGGATGAACTACGCCGCAGAATGGGCGATCACGAGAAGGAATTACCTCCTGGGGCGGGTCCAATCACGGTAAATGACGATTTTGGTGATGTTTATGGAGTCTATTTTGCGCTAGTGGGCAAAGGATTCACCTTTGCGGAGCTCAAAGATATAGCGGAACTCCTTCAAAGAGAGCTGCTTGTGGTCCAAGATGTAAAAAAGATAGAACTTTTTGGGCTCAGGCCAGAAGCCGTCTATGTGGAAATGTCCCGTTCAAAGATGGCATCTCTTGGCATTACCAGGCAAGACATCTTCAATGCCCTAAAGGCCAAGAACCTTGCCGTTGATTCTGGGTGGATAAAGTTTGGTTCCCAATACTTGGCTATCAACCCTACAGGTGTGTTCAAGTCTGAAAAGGATTTTGAGAAGCTATTCATTGCCTCGAAAAAGGGCAAACTTATATATCTGAGAGACGTTGCCAGGATAAAGAGAGGATATGTTGAGCCACCATCAAAGATTTTAAGGGTTGATGGACAGGAGGGCATAGGCATAGCAATATCCACGGTCCTGGGCGGAAATGCCGTGACAATGGGAAACGCCGTACTAAAGAGGTTGGCTGAGCTGGAGGATCAGATACCCGTTGGTGTGGAACTCAAAGAGATCTCCATGCAATCCAAATCGGTTACCGAGGCGGTGAACGGTTTTGTAATAAATCTGCTGGAGTCTGTAGCAATTGTGATTGTGGTGCTTGCCATTTTCATGGGGGTGCGGGCAGGGACAATAATCGGCTTCATCCTGCTCCTTACCATCTCTGCCACCTTTGTGGTCATGGGTTATTACCACATCACCCTGGAAAGGATATCCCTTGGCGCCCTTATCATTGCCCTGGGGATGCTGGTGGATAATGCCATAGTAGTTGTTGATGGTATGAAGGTGAAGATGAAGCAAGGCATGAATGGCCTTCAGGCTGCAAAAGAGGTAGTGGGCCAGAATTCCATGCCCTTGCTGGCAGCAACGGCTGTAGCCATTATGGCCTTTGCGTCCATAGGTGGCATGAGCAATTCCACAGGTGAATACTGCCAATCACTTTATTATGTGATCCTCATCTCCCTTTCCCTTTCCTGGCTGACTGCTGTGACGACCACACCCCTTGTGACCACCAAGTTCATAATGAGCAAGAAGGAGATGGAATCAGGCGGGAGTGAAGAAGATGCGTATGGCGGAAAGTTCTACCAGGTGTACAGAAGATTTCTGGGAGGAGCCATTAGGGCCCGCTGGTTGACAATAGGCGTTGTCGCGGGGCTTTTTGTCCTTTCAGTCTTCGGGTTCGGTTATGTAAAACAACTCTTTTTTCCTGCCTCGACCAGGCCTCAGTTTATGGTGGAATGCCAGTTCCGGGAAGGCATACACATAAAGGACACGGAAAAGGCCGTAGAGCGAATAGAAAAGTACCTAAAAAAGGTGGATGGGGTAACCATGATTGCCTCGGCCATTGGCGGTGGCCATCCGCGCTTTCTCCTGACCTATAGTGTGCCCGTAGATGCGGCAAGCCAGTATTCATGCATACTCGTTTCTGTAAATGATTACCGTTTGATTGATAAGATTCGGGTCAAAGTACAGAATGACCTTGAAAAGATGTTTCCAGATGCGTGCATAAACGTCAAAAAATTCAATCTAGGCCCAGCTACAGGTGGAAAGATCCAGCTTCGTATAAACGGTTCTGATCCAGAAGAATTGAGGGCCTTGGCCAACAAGGCTGTCAAAATCTTCAGGCAGGCTGGTGCAAAGGCTGTCAGGACAGAATGGGGGGAAAAGGTCAAGGTGCCCATTCCCATCATTGCAGAAGATAGGGCTATGGCCCTTGGCATTACCAGGCCAATGGTGGCACAGGCCATCCAGTCAAATTATTCAGGGACAGTCACAGGGGTCTACCGAGAAGGCATTAATCTCATTCCCATAATAGCCAGGGCCCCCGACCAGGAGAGGGATACCATTGAGGATCTCACAGAGATACAGATATACAGCCCAATGGCCCACCAGTATGTTCCTATTCTCCAGGTGCTCAACGGCCTTAAAACAGGATGGGAAAATGCGCGTCTTTCTCGTTGGCACAGGAGGCTCATGATCAAGATCCATGCTGATCCGAGGGGACAGGAGCTACCCGCCGAACTCATGGCGCGGATCAAGCCGAAGATAGAGCAGGCCCTGGGCGTGGATCTTGCCGCGTACAGGGGCAGGCCCTTGGGTGAGGACGAGAAATGGACTGCTTCCACCATTCCCATTAAATATGACGACATCCTTCCTCTCAAGGCAAAGCCCGGGTACTTCATGGCCTGGGGGGGGGAACTTGAGGATTCTTCCGACTCCCAGGCACAGCTGGCAGCCAACATACCAATATATTTTGGTATGATGGTGCTGATTGTCATCTTCATGTTCAATGCGTTCCGCCAGCCCCTTATCATCTGGCTTACAGTGCCCCTTGCCCTGATAGGCGTCACTGCAGGGCTACTGCTTTTGCATCAGCCCTTTGGCTTTATGGCTCTTTTGGGGCTTATGAGCCTTTCGGGAATGCTCATAAAAAACGCCTTGGTTCTCATAGACCAAATCGATATAAATATAAGATCAGGCATGAAAGGAATGGATGCCATAGTGGAGTCAGGGGTTTCGAGGATGCAGCCTGTGATGATGGCAGCCCTCACAACCATGATGGGTATGATACCCCTTTTTCAGGACGCCTTTTTCGTCTCCATGGCTGTAACCATAGTTTTTGGCCTTGGCTTTGCCACAGTGCTGACCTTGGTCTTTGTGCCAGTGCTTTATGCCACATTTTTCAAGATCAAATGATAGTCGTCTTCAGGAGTCATAATATGATGAAATTTATCTGTCTGTCTGTCTTTTTTGGGATCATCCTCTGTTCAGTGCCGGTCTCATTGGTCATGGCACAAGGCTGTGAGATAGAGGCACTGAAACACAAGACTTATAAGATAGGAATAGTTACGGATGGATCCACAGAGAAAGACAAGCGCCTGACCGCCCTTTTCAAAAAGGAGTTAATGGCCCTGGCAGATTCAGAGACCAGTTTTCTTTTTCCAGAAAATCTCATATCCTCTGGTCATGACACGGTGGAAGGGGCTAAAAAGGCCCTTTCCAGGGTGTTTCGTGGACCCGCACCAGATGTGGTGCTTGCCCTGGGAGTTATCACCTCGAGGACATGCCTTGAATGGAAGGATCTGCCAAGACCTGTAGTGGCACCTTTTGTGGCAAAGTTTGTGTTTGATGAAAGAGGGAAAAGGGGCAAATCAAGAGGAATAAGAAACCTGATATATATAGATTCTATTTACCATTTGAATCAAGACATAGATACCTTCAGGAAGATAGCAAGGTTCAAAAACGGCATCATAATCCTGGACAAGCGGGAAGTAGATGCCTTTCCCCAACTGGAACGGGTAGTCAGACGGATTGCCGAAAGACATGGGATCAACCTTACAATCGTGCCTGCTGGTGCTTCCGCCACCGAGGTGTTGAATGCTATTCCCGAGGGTGCAGACGGTGCCTTGGTGGGTGCCCTGTGGCACATGGATGGGCAACAGATGCAACTTCTGGCAAGGGGACTCATACGAAAACGGATAGCAGGTTTTGGTATGTGGAGCCAAGATCAGGTAGAGGCGGGTCTTCTTGCAGGACGTGAATCTGCAGAAAAGGACGAAATCTTGGCCCGGAGAACCGCTGTTGCCGTAATGGATATTATAAATGGCAAGGCTCCTTCCAGGGTGGATATGGACTATATGAGGGACAGGCGCCTTACGATAAATATGGCAACAGCCAGGGCCCTTCATGTCTATCCAAGCCTTTTGATTCTTACAGGGGCCAGAACCATAAATGAAGAACGCAAAGACATATCCCGCCGCCTCAATATAAAAAAGGCAGTGGATGAGGCAGTAGAAGCCAACCTTCGTCTCCAGTCTGCAAAGACCACGGTGCGTGCAGGAAAACATGCTGTCAAGGAGGCCATGGCCGATCTTCTTCCAAGGATAGACTTGTCCACTGGTGCACGTGCGATAGATCAGGACCGGGCCAAGGCTGGCGCAGGCACAAGCCCTGAGCGGGCCTGGACAGGCACAGCAGGCGGTTCTGTGCTCCTCTATTCAGACAAGAAATGGGCAAAATATACAGCTGAAGAGCACCTCCAAAGGGCGAGAGAGAGAAATCTGGATACGGTCAGGTTGGATGTCACATATGATGCGTCTGTTGCCTATCTCAACGTCCTGCGGGCCAAAACCATAGAAAAGATCTATAAGGCAAACCTCAAGCTTACCGAAGCCAATTTGGAAAGGGCCAAGATAAAAGTGGCTACTGGGGCTGCTGGCCCTGACGAGGTCTACCGCTGGCAGGCCAAGTATGCCAACGATCGAAGAGAGGTTCTTTACCGGGAGTCCGACACCATGGACGCCATGGAGGCCCTGAACCGGATACTTCACAGACCCCTGCAGGAGCTTTTCGTTCCAGAGGAGGCCTCGCTCAAGGATCCACTTTTTATTGTGGGAGACAAGTTTTTTTACAAGCTCATGGAGAATCCTTGGTATATGCAAAAATTCAAGGAGTTTGCAGCAAGGCGGGCAATAGAGCTGAGGCCAGAACTCAAGGGTTACGATGCTGCAATAAAGGCCAAGGAACGGCTCAAGACCGCTGCCAGGCGGCAGATATGGCTGCCAGATTTCACAGTTGAATGGAAGGTGGATCAATATTTTGCCGAGGACGGGGAGGGCAGGCGGGACAGTCACTTGAGTCCACTGGATGATACCGACTGGAACATAGGCGTATATGCAAGGATACCGCTTTTCGAGGGTGGAAAAAGGGTGGCAGAGGCTAGCAGGCTTCAGGAGGAGGTTTCCAGGTTGAGGATCAACAGGGATGCAAAGGCTGAAGCCATTGTGCAAAATGTACTTGCTGCACTCAACAGGACTAGGGCCTCTTATCCCTCCATCACCCTGTCGAGACAGGCATCTGAGGCTGCTAAGCGCAATCTGGATCTTGTTACCAATTCCTATATAGAAGGCATAAAGACCATCATTGATCTTCTGGATGCTCAAAGCCAAGCCCTCAGCGCAGAACTAGATGCGGCCAATGCAGTTTATAATTTTCTCATTGATTTTATGGGGGTAGAAAGGGCAATAGGAGAATTCGTAATATTCATGCCAGAGCCAAAACGTCAAGAATGGCTTAAAAAGGCCTATGCGGCCATTGGCATGGAAGACCCAGAAGGGTTCCAGAAATAGAGGAAAAAATATTGTTTACAGGAAGATAGATGCAAAATATAATTTGGAATAAAGGCGGAGAACTAGTTGATTTCCATCTCGAATTCTTTTTAACCGTGTAAAGTCGGGGTTTCAACCTTCAAAGATTTAAATAGGCGTTACAAGAAGTACCTATAAGGCAGGGTTCTGTTGCAGAAGCTTGACCAGGGCTATACTGCGCACTTTACAGGATCCAATAACATTTCTGAAAAACCCGTAAAAGGAGGAGAAAGGGTCGATGAAGAAAAAATTTTGTTATTCCATGAGTTTTGTGCTGTGTCTCTTTTTCTGGGCCATTGCAGCGAACGTGTTTGCTGGAAATGCCTGTATTGAGTGCCACAAGAAGATGACACCGGGACAAGTTCAGGATTGGTCAGTGAGCAAACACGCTCAAAACGATGTGACATGTGACGTGTGTCATGGAAAGGCGCACAAAAGTGCTAGCGACGTGGACAAGGTGATTCTTCCAGATGAGCATGTATGTGCGCAGTGTCATGAAGAGCAGTTCAATTCCTTCAAAAAGGGCAAGCATCAGTTTGGCTGGACCTCTCTTAATGCCTTGCCTATAACACATGTGGAGCCAGACGAGCTGATGGAGGGGGGACGCGGCTGCGGTGGATGCCACAATATGGGAATCAAGACAGAAGAGCAGAAAAAGGCCCAGCATGAGCATGGCTGGCGCTATCAGAACAACTCTTGTGACGAGTGCCATACCCGTCACAGTTTTTCAAAGAGCGAGGCCTTGAATCCAAGGGCCTGTCAGCAGTGCCACATGGGTTATGATCATCCCCAGTGGGAGATGTGGTCCAGTTCCAAACATGGTATGCGCTACTTTGCCAAGGCCCAGGGAGACCTTCCCAAGGATGCGCCTGCGCCCACCTGCCAGTACTGTCACCTGCCAAACGGCACCCACAACAACCGCACGGCCTGGGGATTTCTCGGGGTCAGGTTGCCTATTCAGGACAAGGAATGGGCTGCAGCCCAAGCAGTTCTCCTGAAGGCCCTTGGAGTTCTCAATCCAGAGACAGGAAAACCCACAGCTCGTCTCGATGCGGTCAAGTCTGTAGATATGGTAAGGCTGACCCAGGAGGCCTGGCAGACAGAGCGCGACAAGATACTAGCCAGGTGTACCACGTGCCATTCTAAGAAATATGCCAAGACCCAGCTCGATATGGGTGACGAAATGATGAAGAAGACCACTATTCTTCTTGCGGATGCCATTAATATAGTGGCTGGTCTTTACAAAGATGGTATCCTCAAAAAACGCGACAAGCAGGCCTTTGCCTATCCAGATTTCCTCTATTTCATGAGGACTGACTATTCTGCACCAACCGGCGACAGCTATAAGAACATGGATAAGAATGTGAGCTTCATTGAACAGGTGCTGTTTCAGATGTACATGAAACATAGGATGCGTGCATATCAGGCCTTTTTCCATGTAAATCCAGATTATGCATACTGGTATGGATGGTCTCAGATGACAAAGGATCTTGGAGAGATCAAGGAGCTTGCTGAACAGATGAGGGCGAGCCACAAGAAGTGATCTTCTTTTTTGATAGTCGAACCAAACAAAAAAAGGCCCGGTTTGTCCGGGCCTTTTGGTTTGTTGTCTGAATAAAATGGTTAGCGAAAGGCTTAGGGGTAAAGGGCCAAGGCCTTGAGGCCTGTTCCTTCGTCAAGTTTTTCCATGAGGTTCATGTTTTGAACTGCCTGGCCAGATGCACCTCTGCACAGGTTGTCTATGGCAGATACCATAATGAGCCTTCCTGTTCTGTGGTCGAGTTTTAGGCCTATATGGCAGAAATTTGTGCCCCGTACGTTCAACACATTGGGGAAGGAGCCCGAAGGCAACACCTGCACGAATGGTGCTGTTTTGTAGAAATCTTCAAGGTGGCATCGCAGTTCGTTCTCTGTAACTCCGCTTGCTGGCGTGCAATAGATGGTTGACAGTATTCCTCGGGACATGGGAACAAGATGCGGAGTAAAATTTAATAGCACTGGCCTGCCTGCGGCAGCAGAAAATTCTTGCTCTATTTCAGGTGTGTGGCGGTGCTGTCCTATCTTGTACGCCTTAAATCCCTCGTTAACTTCACAAAATAGCGTTGCTGTTGAAGCACTTCTGCCAGCGCCGCTGGTCCCTGATTTTGAGTCAATTATTATGCCTTCTGGCTGCACTAGTCCAGCCCTTAGAAGGGGGGCCATGGGCAAGATGCAGCTTGTGGGATAACAGCCTGGATTGGCGATCAACCTAGCCCTGGCTATTTCGCTCCCATAGAGTTCGGGAAGACCATATACAGATTCTTCCAGGTATTGAGGAGCACTGTGCTCTTGATACCATTTCTCATAAACCGTCTTGTCCCTGATCCTGAAATCAGCAGAAAGGTCTATTACCTTGAGGCCGTTTTCCAGCAAGGACGGAACGATATTCATAGCGGTCTGGTGCGGAACGCATGTAAATACTATTTCTGAAGCCTCTACAAGCTGTTTTACATCGGGTTCGGTAAAGGCGAGCCCAGTTACACCAGAAAGGGAGGGAAACACTTCTGAGACTCTTTTCCCTGCGTATTTTCTCGAAGTGATCACGGTTACTTCAGCGTTGGCATGGTTCAACAAGATCCTCAACAGCTCTATGCCTGTATATCCAGATCCTCCCAAGATTCCGATTTTGATGGTCATGATAATACCTCTGTTACCACAGGACCCATGTTCCAGACCTCAAAAGGCCGCATGGTTCCTCAAATGAAAAAAGGAAGGCCTGAGCCTTCCTGATGTTATAGAGATTGAACCATATGATCCAATTAACGTTTGGAGTATTGATACCTCTTCCTGGCTCCGGCAAGGCCGTATTTTTTTCTTTCCTTGACCCTTGCATCCCTTGTGAGGAGCCCAGCCTTCTTGAGTGGCACCCGCAGGTCCGGGTCCATGATCTGAAGCGCCCTGGCTATACCGTGACGTAGCGCTTCCGACTGTCCTGTCTTTCCGCCTCCCTTGAGTGTTGCAAAAACGTCTATCTTGCCGAGGGTGTTTGTTACTTCGAAGGGTTGGTTGACGACGAGTCTGGCGGTTTCCATGTCAAAATAGTCGTCAAAATCCTTGCCGTTTACTGTAACCTGTCCAGTTCCTGGAGTTATCCAGACGCGTGCAACAGCACTCTTTCTCTTGCCTGTGGCATAAATTCGTTCCATATCGACCTTTTCCTCGTTTATCTCGTGGAAATTTCAAGGGGTTCAGGCATCTGAGCCTGATGTGGATGATCTGATCCCCTGTAAACCTTCAATTTTTTCAATTGGTGCCTGGCAAGTCTGTTCTTGGGCATCATGCGTTTAACAGCAAGGCGTATGACTTCTTCGGGTTTTTTCTCAAGCATGGTCCTTGCGTTGTATGACTTGAGGCCACCAAGATAGCCTGAGTGGCGATGATACAGTTTTTGGTCCAGTTTGCGGCCTGTCAGCTTCACCTTTTCGGCATTTATCACTATTATGAAGTCGCCTGTATCCAGATGAGGCGTGAAATCGGGACGGTGCTTTCCCCTAAGTCTTGTGGCAAGCTGTGTGGCCAGCCGGCCAAGCACCTTTCCTGATGCATCCACAACAAACCACTTCTTCTGGATCTCGTTAACCTTGGGAAGTGGGGTTTTCATTGTATAAGCTCCTTGATTTTCGCACACTACTATCCACACCCTTTCTTCAGGGCATCCGGATTTCTAAATTAATCTTGTGCAAATGTCAAGAGAAGACCGCATGAAAAAGACTATTTTGTCTCTGGATGCTAATTTTGTTGATGATCAAAAGATCTTCCAGGCGATGAGTCCTTTGTCATTCCTCTTGCTCCACCTGAATTCAGGGGCAGAAAGTATTTCATAGAAGTAATGGGATGAGAGAGCTGGCAGAATTCGCCAAGCATCCCGCTTTCTTGCAATTATTATCTTTTCGCCCTCTTGCTTTAGGAATCTGGTGAGGCGCCCTTTCTTCTCCAGATCTGCTACAGGCATGGGCTTATCCAGATAAAATACAACGCCAGCCATGTTTTTGGACAGGCCTATCCTTTCTGGGGGAAGTTCTGCGATCATGGCTTTAAGCTTCAAGATGAAGGGCTTTTGTGTCCGATATACCTCGAGGGCGTTTTGCTGAAAGCAAAAAAAACCACTCAGCAGTACAAATGCCCCAAGGAGCAAAGGGGCCATGCGGAGATGGATCGCCCTAGAAGGACGGTCTTGAAAGCGCCTTAACCACGCCATCGACATGCATAAAATACAGACTAGCCCAGTCAAACAGGTGGACACCTTGAGAAAATGGGGTGGCACAAAGCCTGTTTTAGCCTTAATGACAGGCCAGACGAGGGGGCTTGAAAGTTCAAAAACGCCAATAATAAAAAGCAGTATAAATTGGCACTTTATAGATAGATCCCTGCGCCTAGGGTCAACTGGATGAATAAGGAAATCAGCTATCATTAATGCCAGAAAAGGCACTATAGGCAGGATATAATAACTTCGTCTGGAGCTTGAAATGGTGAAAAGTAGAAATATGCCAAGAACGGCAAGGCACAGCCAGCGTCGTCTTTCGTCTAGCTGTCCAAAACCCTTTATACGGTCGCCTAAAGCACCTGCCAAGACAAAGACCCATGGCAGAAACAGGAAGGGTACATAGTAGAGGTAACAGTAAACAGGCCCTTTGTGGTCAAAGGCATTGAAAAATCTCAAAACATTTTCCCTCATTGCGAGCACCAAGCCACTTTCTCCATAACCTTTTGCAGTAAGACCAGCATAGACAAAGGGTGCGAGGTAGACCAGTATAGCGACGGCAAGTGCTGCCGCATTTGGGAAGGATATGTGGGCCTTCCACCTCTTGCTGCAAAAAATGTCAGGAAGCGCGACAACTATGGGAACAGCCCAAGCCGTCAGGCCCTTGAAATGAGAGCCAAGGGCGCATATCAAATAAAACCCCAAATAAGTGCCAAAACTGGGTCTGTTTCGAAAGGAGAAATACCACAAGACCGCAACCACGATTACGGCCATGTTTTCCGCATCTGCTGCGGCCGTCCTGGACCAGAAACAAAAACCCCAGGATGCCAGGAGCAGGGATGCAGCAACGAGGCCTGTGGACCCGCCAAGGATCTTTTTGCCAAGCTGAAAGGTAGCCCAAAGGGTGACAAGGCCGGCAAGGGCACTTGGAAGGCGTACCGAAAGCTCATCAAGGCTGCCAGCCATCCAGGCAGCAGGTATAATCACCCAGTATGTAAAAAGGGGCTTATCGAAATAGGGTTGACCATTGATCTGAGGGTGGAAAAAGTCTCCAAAGAGGAGCATTTCTCTCACCACTTCGGCCCATCTGTCCTCTGAGCCCCAAAGGCTTCTAAAGCCCAGGGCATAAAGCAGCAAAAAGATGGCTCCAATCCAAAAGGCCACCTGTGCCATCAGGGCACCAGGGTATTCTTTGCTGGAACCCGTTTGTATCATCTTTCAAAAGGATCTTGAGGAGAATGACACTGTTGGTTCCTTACAGCCGGTCTTTGGGCCCTTATCACCACAAAGCCCCCTTTTCCGTATCCATCCTCCACCTTTGAGAGTGTGTCATCGTCTGGCAGGATGGTTTGGACCATTTGGAATTTCTCAAACCCTGTATCTTGCAACAGGGAAAGGACCTCAGAACCCGAAAAGAAGGTGGCCTCTTTGTAGAATATGTTTTTGTCTTTTCTTTCCAAATATTTTTCGCCAAGGTGGCTGTCTTTGTCTACAAATCCTATGAGGACAGACCCCCTGGGTTTGAGGATTCTTCGTACCTCCAAGAAGGTGGCTGTTATGTCGTCCACGAAACAAATGGTCGTTACCAACAGTACCAGATCCGTAGAGGTGTCTCGAATGGGCAAATTTTCAGCAATGCCAAGAACCGGCTCTAAGCCTGACGCCTTAGCCCTCTTGGCCATGGTCATGGATGGCTCTATGCCAAACCTGATGCCGAGTGGGGCTGCGAATTTCCCAGAGCCCATACCGACTTCAATGGCAAGACAGGGCTCAGGCATCAACATCCTGAGGGCCTTTAGCTCCAAACGATAAAGGCCTTCGTGTTTTTGAAACCACGCATCATATCTCTCTGGAAAATTATCAAAGGGGTAAGTCCTGGCCATCGAGTGTTCGAGAGATTATTTCTTTAACCGCAATTTTTCCGTCTCCCTCCTGATCTGCTCCAGTTTCTTCAGCTCGAAGCGGAGTCTTTGTTTTTCCTTTTCTGCATTTTTCAACTTGGCCGATAGGCTATTTATCTTCTTTCTCAGAAGTCTGCGGTCTTTGGTGCATTTTTCGAGCCTTGCGTTGATGGTCAGGTATTTTTGTACAATGGTGTCATTGAGGGGATACTCTGTCTTGCATATCGGATTTTCTAAGATTTTGAGGTAATTGCTGCTGGCTTCATCCATAAAATAAAGATAAAATGCAGCAGTGCATCTTTCTGTGCCATTTGCCATCTCTTCCTTGAGAGCCTCAATGGCAAGATCCTTGTCTCCCTCGAGCAAGTACTCCCGCGCCTCCACGAGAACTGGATTCTGTTTAACTGTGAGATGGTCCTGTCTTTCCATGCAAGCACAGCCAGCCAATATCAGCAGGCCTAAAGCGGCAGCTGCATAAAGACGGCTGTGCCCTTTTCCTTTTCGAGAGCTATCTCTTTTCCTGGCGGACTTTCTATCCAAATCTCACCTCCATGAGCAGTAACGATCTGTCTTGCAATGGTCAAACCAAGGCCACTGCCGCTTTGACGTGGTGTTACCCTTGATTGGTAGAATTTTTCGAAAACCTGTTTTTGTTCCTCCATGTTGATTCCTGGCCCAGCATCAACCACGATGATTTGAAGCTGGCCATTCTTTTTGCCATCCTGCTTTCTCACCAGGACCTTTATGTCCTTGCCTGGCTCCGTAAAGGTCAAGGCGTTGTCAAGCAGGTTAACGAGAGCTCGTTCAAGTCTTTTTCTGTCAATTTCTATTTCTAAACCTTCATTTGGGTATTCTGAAACTATATTAACTTTTTTCGCTGAGGCAATGGGGCCTACGCCCTTTATAGCACTATTTACTACTTCCCTGATATCTTCTTTCTTCTTTTCAAGACTGACCAGTCCCGCCTGCATCTTGGACAGATCCAGTAGTTCTTCCACCAGGGTCTTGAATCTAGCCATACTGGTGTTTAGTACCTTGACCAAGCGGCTCTGTCTTTCGTTGAGTTTACCGATTTGAGGTTCGCTCAACAACTTGGATGCTTCTAGCATGGCGGCCAGGGGGGTCTTGAGCTCGTGACTTGCCACGGCGATAAAGTCAGATTTCAGGGTGTCGAGTTCTTTCAGGCTTCGGGCCATGTGGTTGAATGATTCAGCCAACTCGCCCAATTCGTCCCTGCTCACAACTGGTATCTGGTGGTCAAAGTCTCCACGCCCTATAGCATATATTCCCTTTTGAAGGAATTTTATGGGTCGCCTAATGTATACATATAGGGCCCAGGGTACGGTCAAGGCCACCACAGTCGCAATGAGCAGCAAGAGAAGTGTGCCATTTTTTACCTGTGATATTATGAGGGAGCTTTCCCTGGATTTTTCCTGAAGCGTCTGTTTTTGTATGTTTTCTGCCTGGCTAAGAAGCTCCATCAAATGGAATGTCAGCCCCTTTATCTCCTGCTCCCTGGCCTCGTCTGTCAAAGTGGGGCCATGGCCAGGTCCACGTTGGTTCTTTCTGACCACACCTGGTTGAGAAATAATGAAGTTTATGAGCGAAAGGGTGTTGCGAAATTCCTGAAAATTGTTTTCTAAGGCTGGTGAATCCGTTACCATCAGTGGATCAAGTCTTGCTTCAAGGTCTGCAATAAGAGGCCTGACAGCCTTTATGGAATCGGCCTTATGGAGAATGACGAGCCTTCTGGCCTCTGCTTCAAGCGAAGGCACTAGGCTCTTGGCATATTCTATAGAAGATGATATTTGCAATGTGCGTTTGAAAAATGTGGAGACCGTCGCCTCTATTCTGTAAATGGAATAGATGGAAAACAGGCAGGGAAGGATCAAGATGGCCAGCAAAAATAGATAGCCGGCCAGTAATTTTTGATATAGACTAAGAAAAGAAAAAATTTTCATCTTCGAACATCTTTGATAAATCCATCTTGAAGCAAGATAATTATTCCATCATATCAGCAAAAGGTTAATCTTTCATGCAAAAAACCAAGGCTACCCAAAATCCGGGCGTTTCGAGTGCCAAGGCGAAGATCCTGCTCGTGGATGATGACCAGAATATCATCGAGGTCATGAAGATGCGCCTGGAGCTTTTGGGGTACCAAGTATTAGAGACCACCGATCCCTTAGAGGCCCTGGAACTCTTTTCATCAACTAAGGACATAGAACTCCTTATCACTGACCAGAGAATGGAGAAACTGTCTGGTCAGGAACTAATGGAAAAGTGTCTAGAGATCAATCCCTATTTGCAAACCATCATCTTTACTGCCTATGGCACTATAGATCAGGCAGTAGAGGCCATAAGGGCTGGCGCCTTTTCCTACGTGACCAAACCCGTGGACCATCAGGAACTCGAGATCAAGATAGAACAAGCCCTGGAAAAGAGGATGTTGCTCAGAAAGGTCCACGATTTCGAAGGGCTTTTGGAAGGTCAGCACGAATTTGCCGGCATAATAGGGAAAAGCCCCAAGATGAGATCTGTATTCAAACAGATCCTTCAGGTTGCCCCCACGGATATCACTGTGAGTATCTTCGGGGAGTCAGGCACTGGAAAGGAACTGGTGGCAAAGGCCATTCATCTCCACAGCAACAGGAGCAAGGGGCCATTCATTGCCGTCAACTGTGCCGCGATTCCTGAAACAATGTTGGAAGACGAACTCTTCGGCCATGTAAGAGGCGCCTTTACCTCGGCAGTGACCTCAAAAAATGGCGTGTTCGCATCTGCAGACCGGGGCACCTTGTTCCTCGATGAAGTTGGAGAAATGGCAGAGTCCATGCAGGCAAAACTCCTCCGGGTCATCGAGACAGGTGAGGTGAAGCCCCTGGGAAGCGACCGCATTAGAAAGGTGGATGTTCGTCTTATTGTCGCCACCAAGAGGGATTTGAAAGAGATGGTTTCCAAAGGCACCTTCAGGGAGGACCTATTTTACAGGATACACGTAGTGCCCCTTGTCATGCCTCCTCTCAGAGAAAGGAAGGAAGATATCCCGATACTGTTCAGCCATTTTCTCTCACCTGCCTTGAAAAAGATGAAGAAGCAGGTCAATTGGATAGAAGAGGACGTTGTAGAGGCACTCAAAAGATACCACTGGCCAGGCAATGTGAGGGAGCTTGAGAATTTGGTGGACTTTCTCGTGGCTACGTGCCAGGGAGAGGTGATAGACAAGGATCTTCTCTTGAGCACCCCCCTTGCAGATTTCTCCAACGCCTGTGCCATTCCGCCACTCAAAGAGGCCCGTTACGAGTTTACCAAAAAATACCTGGAGAACCTTTTGAGGTTCACCAAGGGCAATATCAGCGCTGCAGCGAAGCATGCCGGTTATTACAGGGCAGATCTATATAAGCTTATTGAAAAGCACGGCCTCAATCCTTCTGAATTCAGGAAGAAGGGAAGAAAGATCAGCACGGCAGAGCTTAAAAGCCTTTAGATTTGGAAGCTGTTGCCATCTTTTGGCCCTGTCGGGCCTGGGCCTGATTTAATTTCTATGGTTTTTAGCATGGGCCTGTATGGATTGTTGCCAAAAGCAAAAAACACTGATAGTTTAAAGGTTAACAAGGATATCTCTTGGAAGGGCTGCTCTTCAAGGTGGCGAGTGATTTTCTTGAGGGGTTCAGCCCTGATATGTTTGGAAATGCAGGTCGCCAAAACCGAACCCTGCGTTCAAAAAATTTTTAGCATGGGCCTAAGAGGGTAATAGTGGAAAATATCAGCGGTTCAGCCTGTGACAACTGGAAATCACCTTGTAATGGCCGCACCTTGAAGAAATCTCTTTCATGTCAAGAGTCCCTTGTAGCGCCCACAGGAACCGGCCTCAAAACGTGGCCTCAAAAGCCGCCCAAAGGAGCGGGGTGGCCTGCAAAGCAGACCTTGTCAGTTCCTGCTGAAAATCGTGTAAATGGTAGCCGTCTTTCAGAAATGCCATCTTTCTGTTACGACGGCTTTTTTATTTTAAGTTTATGTAAAATTCAAGGAGGTTGTCGGTGATGAGTGATAAACCATTCATTCTATGGTTTAAAGAGATCGGAATCAAAGATGTTCCCTTGGTTGGCGGAAAAAATGCCTCTCTCGGCGAGATGTACCAGCATCTTTCCAGTAAGGGTGTACAGGTGCCCAATGGCTTTGCCATCACTGCTGAGGCGTACAAGCACCTTTTGAAAGCATCTGGAATTGAGCAGGCTGTAAGAGATGCCCTTGAGGGCCTTGACACTAGTGATATCAACAATCTCAGGGAAAGGGGTAAAAAGGTCAGGGAGATTATCCTCAACGCCAAGTTTCCCGGGGATCTGGAAGAGGCCATCAAGAAGGCTTATTCCGAGATGGAAAAGGAATATTATGAAAATGTGGATGTGGCTGTTCGCTCCTCAGCCACGGCAGAGGATCTGCCAGATGCATCCTTTGCTGGTCAGCAGGAGACCTTTCTGAATATCACCGGCACAGACGCCTTGATCGAGGCCTGCCACAAGTGTTTTGCAAGCCTGTTTACCGATAGGGCCATCTCTTATAGGCATGACAAGGGCTTTGGCCATTTTGATGTCTATCTTTCCATTGCTGTCCAGAAAATGGTCAGAAGCGACAGTGCGAGCGCAGGCGTTATGTTCACCATAGACACTGAGAGTGGTTTTGAAGACGTGGTCTATATCACTGGAGCCTGGGGTCTTGGAGAAAACGTGGTCCAGGGCGCTGTCAATCCAGATGAGTTTTATGTGTTCAAGCCCACATTGAAACAGGGCTTTCGCCCCATTGTGAGCAAGCGTCTTGGCCTGAAACAACACAGGATGATCTATACTTCAGATCCCAAGGAGCCTGTTAAGAACGTAGAGACAAGCCCTGAGGACCAGAGGCGGTACGTGCTCTCCGATGACGAGATCCTGAAGCTTGCCAAGTGGGCCTGCATAATCGAGGATCATTATCAAAAGGCAATGGATATAGAATGGGCCAAAGACGGAGATGGTGAGAAGGTGGGCACCGGCGAGCTCTTTATTGTCCAGGCTAGGCCAGAGACGGTCCATTCCCAAAAGGACACCAATTACATGGAGACCTACAGGCTCCTTGAAAAGGGTGAAGTCCTTGCTGTGGGCAAGGCTGTTGGAAGCAAGATAGGCCAAGGCAAGGCCCATGTCATTAAGGATGTCAGCGAAATCACACAGTTTAACGCAGGCGAGGTGTTGGTTACAGACATGACGGATCCCGACTGGGAGCCCATCATGAAGGTTGCTTCTGCAATCGTCACCAACAGGGGGGGAAGGACGTGTCATGCAGCCATCATCTCCAGGGAAATGGGCATCCCATGCGTGGTTGGTACAGAAAATGGCACAGAGAGCATTACAAGCGGCGAGGACGTGACTGTATCCTGTGCCGAGGGTGAGGAGGGCAAGGTCTATAGGGGGCTTTTAAAGTACGAGGTGGATCGTATCGATTTTTCAAATGTTCCCCAGACAAAGACCAAGATCATGATGAACGTGGGTATTCCAGAGCAGGCATTTGACCAGGGCCAGATACCAAACGACGGGGTAGGGCTGGCAAGGCTGGAATTCGTTATCAACTCACATATTGGCATACATCCTTTGGCGCTTCTCAATTATGAGGAGCTCAAGTCCAAGGCAGCGAGCGACGATGAAATCAGGCAGATAGTAGATGCCATTGATGAAAAGACTGCTGCTTATGACGACAAGGCAGAGTTCTTTACAGATAAGCTCGCTCAGGGCATCGCTATGATTGCCGCAGGTTTTTATCCAAAGGATGTCATCGTGCGCATGTCCGATTTCAAGAGCAATGAATATGCAAACCTCATAGGTGGAAAGCTCTATGAACCAGAAGAGCACAACCCCATGATCGGTTGGCGAGGAGCCTCCCGCTATTATGCGCCTAATTTTGAGCCGGCATTCGCCCTAGAGTGCAAGGCGTTCAAGAAGGCCAGGGACGAGATGGGCCTTTCAAACGTCAAGAGCATGATTCCATTCTGCCGTACCGTGGAGGAAGGCAAGAAGGTAATAGGAATCATGGAGAAGCATGGCCTGAAACAGGGCGAAAACGGTCTCGAGATCTATGTGATGTGCGAAATTCCCAGCAACGTGGTACTTGCTGATGAATTTTCCAAGGTCTTTGATGGTTTTTCCATTGGTTCAAATGACCTTACACAGTTGACCCTGGGCTTGGACCGCGATTCCGAGCTCGTGTCCCATATCTATGACGAAAGGAATGAAGCGGTCAAGAGGCTCATCCGTCAAGTCATAAAGACAGCCAAGGAACAGAAAAGGAAGATAGGTATCTGCGGCCAGGCCCCAAGCGATTTTCCAGATTTTGCAGCCTTTTTGGTTGAATGCGGTATTGATTCCATGAGTCTTACCCCTGATACTGCAGTCAAAACGAGGTTGCTTGTCGCAGAAAAAGAAAAAGAACTTGGTATCGGTTAGGCGTTAAGTCAAGCTGAACCATAAATCTGGTTAATGGGGGGCGGCCTTGATCTTTTCAGGCCGCCTTCTTCTATTTAGGACTCGAGCAGGAGGATCAATCCATGGACAATTTTGAATTTCACAACCCTACCAAAATCATTTTTGGAAGAGGCATTCTAGATAGGGTGGGCAGTGAAGCCAGGGCCTTGGGGTCAAAATGTTTGGTGGTGACAGGGAGACAGAGTGTTAAGAAGACAGGAGCCTATGATCTGGTGCGTGGCAATCTCGAGGCAGCAGGGCTTACGGTGACAGATCTGTCTGGCATACAGTCCAATCCGGTTTTGTCCAGGGTCTATGAAGGAATAGACAAGGTGAAAGAGGGTTCCATAGAGCTCGTTGTGGCCCTTGGAGGTGGAAGTGTCATGGATACGGCAAAGGCCGTTGCAGCCGGGGCCTTGTTGGACGGAGATATATGGGATGTTTTCGAGGGTCGAAAAGAGATCATAGAGGCATTGCCAGTGGTATGCATTCCCACTCTCGCCGCTTCTGGTTCAGAGATGAATGGTTTCATGGTCATTACCAACGAAAAGACTGGCCATAAGCTAGCGGCAGGTTCACCCCATGTCTATCCAAAGGTTTCCTTTCTTGCTCCAGAACTCACCTTTTCTGTGCCGCCAGATTACACAGCCTATGGCGGAGTAGATGCCATCTGCCATCTGCTCGAACCCTATTTCAATGGTCCCGACCCCTTTACCCCTGTTCAGGACGAGGTAGCGGAGGGTTTGATAAGAAGCATAATAAAGGCCACCGAGGGCTGTCTTGCCACTCCTTCCGATTACAATCAACGTGCAGCCCTAATGTGGGCCGCCACCTTGGCCTTAAATGGTCTTACAAGGGCAGGCGTTGGCGAACATCCCTTTCCGGTGCATCTCATAGAGCATGCCATAAGTGCAATTTACGGCGTTGCCCACGGGGCAGGGCTTGGAGCGCTTCTTCCTGGATGGATGAAATGGAAGGCCCACGCCGGCGGGACAGATAAGGTATGCCAGTTTGGCAGGCGGTGTCTCGGGGTTGGTGGCAGTGGAGATAAGACTGCCTGTGCTGAACAGACCGCAAAGGCCTTTGAGTCGTGGCTGAGGGAAATAGGCTGTCCGGCCCGCCTTGAAGATCTAGGCATACCTCAAGAAGACCATGAAAAGATCGCTGAAAATGTGTCCAAACAGGCGAGTATATGGGGAATAGAAGGGCTATACAGCAGAAAGGTCATTCTTGACGTCTTGTCCTCTTGCCAATCAGGGCTACGAGGATGATGCTAATTTCATAGAGCACCAGGAGCGGGCCTGCCAGTAAGCACTGATTTACCACATCAGGGGTAGGGGTGAGGACAGCGGCAATGATAAATATTATAAGTAGCGCGTATTTCCGGTTCTTCCTGAGCATTTGGGCATCGATGATGCCCACAAGTGACATGAACACCATAAATATTGGCAGTTCGAATGCGGCTCCAAAGCCAAGAAGCAGCTTTATTGTCAGGCTGAAATATTCACTGACGCTGGGAAGGAGCTTCAGATCTGCACCAGCATAGCTTGCCAGGAAGCTAAATGCCGCCGGAAAGACGGCGAAGTAGCCGAATATGGCCCCCCCTATGAAAAAGAGGCTGGAAAAGAAGATGAAGGGCAGGGCCCATTTTCTTTCGTGGGGATAGAGACCTGGGGCTATGAAGGCCCATATCTCATGAAGTATGAAAGGGCTTGCTAAAAAAAAGCCAGCTGTGAGGGCAAGCTTTAGATAGGTGAAGAATGCCTCTGGGTATGAGGTGAATATAAGGGGGGTGCCTGGAGGGAGAACCTGTTTGAGTGGCAATGATAGAAAGGCAAAGATGGGCCTGATGAAGGCATAACAAATACAAAAGCCCACAGCCACGGCTGCGACCGATCTGATTAGCCTTGTGCGAAGCTCAGCGAGATGTTCCGTAAGGCTAAGTTCGGCTTCACTTGCTCCAGGGTGTTCAGAAGTCATAAAACCATTTCTCAGAGGTCATTATTTTTAGGCCGTTTTTATCTAAAATGCCCATGTTTTCAAGCCTTACCCCACCTTGGCCAGGAATGTAAATGCCAGGTTCAACTGTGAAGACCATGCCGGGCCTTAGTTTTCTTCTGGATCTTGGCGAAATGCCAGGGGCTTCGTGAATTGCAATACCTACTCCGTGGCCCAGGGAATGAACAAAATACGGGCCATAGCCCGCCTCTTTGATCACCTTTCTGGCAATACCGTCTGCCTCCATGCCTGTCATGCCTGGGCTTATTGCCTCCTGTGCCTTGGCTTGTGCCTGTTTCACTGTGTTGTATATCTGCATGAACTGTCTCGAAGGGGCCCCAAGAAACAGAGTCCTTGTCATGTCGGAACAGTATCCATTTAGCCGTGCCCCCATGTCTATGATTATTGCCTCGCCCTTCTGGATCTTTCTGTCTCCTGGGACTGCGTGGGGCAGGGCGCTGTTTGGGCCAGAAGCTACTATAGGCGGAAATGAGGGGCCGTCAGCCTCTAGATAGAGGCCCTTTAAGATCATGAATGCGATCTCTTTCTCAGTCATTCCGGGCCTTATGTCCTGGTAAACCTGTTGGAATACCGACTCGGCCGCCTTCTGGGCCTGTTTAAGCATTTCGTATTCTCCAGGGGCCTTTATTTCCCTCATCTTTTCAAAGATGCTGCCAAGGTGGTGCCACGTCACGTTCAAGGCCACCTTTTTCAGTCTTTCAAGCCTGCTGCACGAGACAAAAGAAGGTTCATAGGCGCACTTTTCCACGCCAAGGTCCTTGAAGAGCCTTTTGAGGGCAGGGCCTAGCCCCTTTTTATAGACAACCACGTCAAAATCAGGTGACTGTTCCCTTGCCTGGGTTTCGTATCTTCCGTCTGTTAACAGGATTTTTCTGTCTTTGCTGATGAGCAAGGCGCCTGCAGATTCTGTAAATCCCAGGTCTTCGGCCAGAAAGCCACTGAGATAGAATCTGTTTTCAGGCCCTGTTATCAAGGCTGCATCAAGCCCCCTGGCAAAAAGGCTCTTCCTAATTCTTGAAACGCGGCGAATTCTTTCTTCTTTCATGTCTTCCTGCCTGCTAAGATATGGCTTGTTCAAAGACTGTTACATTCTTTGTCCGTAACCAAGTGTCCTAAGAAGGAGTGAAAAATGCAAGTTAAAAATATACCCGTTGAGGAGCGGATAATCTTTGCCCTTGATGTTTCTGGTCCAGAGGAGGCCAAGGGCCTGGTCAATAAGCTCGAATCAGAGATCACCTTCTTCAAGGTGGGGCTTCAGCTCTTTCTTGCAGGTGGCTTTTCTGTGGTGGAATGGATTACGAGCCGGGGCCACAAGGTGATGCTTGACCTGAAATTCTACGATATCCCCAGGACTGTAGAGATGGCTGTAAGGCAGCTCGAGGGCCGTGATATTACCTTTACGACAGTACATGGGAACAGGGCCATAATGGAGGCGGCAGCCCGGGCTGCTGGAAAGACGGCCATTTTGGCAGTGACAGTGCTTACGAGTCTTGGGGAGGAAGAGATGAGGCAGATGGGCGCATCTGTCTCCATAGAAGAGTTGGTTGTAAGACGGGCCATTGGTGCCAAAGAGTCTGGATGCAGGGGGATCGTCTGTTCCCCCAGAGAGGCCAGCTCCGTGAGGAAGGCAGTGGGGCCGGAGCTGGTTATCGTCACCCCCGGTATAAGGATGGCAGACAGGGCAGAGCTTCCCAACGACGATCAAGTGCGTTTTGCCACACCATACGCAGCGATATTAAACGGCTCTGATTATCTGGTCGTGGGCAGGCCCATCAGGGACGCAAAGGACCCCTCATTAGCCACCAAGGCAATAAAGGCAGAGATTTCAAGGGCTATAGAGGACCTCAATCGTTGAAGGCCACCTCGAGGACAAATTTACCATTGCTCGTCTCAAACGGAACAGCAAGGCAGGGTCCGGTGTGGATATGGGTTATGGAGTGATTCTTCCCCGACACTACAGTAGGAGTGCCTGCCTGGAGGGATATGCCTGAAGCCTCAAGGCGTCTTCTGGCATCACCACAGATCATGTTTGTCATCTCACCCACCGCATCTTTTACCTCATCGTTTATCTCATCGACCTGAATGCCAAACAGGTTGGTAACAACCGAGCAAATACACGGAGATTCAAATGAGATGGACATGGAGCCCTGGGCAGCGCCTGTAATCCCAATAATACCGGAGACGTCTCCCATGGCAGTGTCGTCCTTCTTTATGAAGGGCTTGCCTGGAGCTGCTTCTATCATAGCCATGGTCTTTAATACATTCATGGCCGCTTCAAGAAACGGATTGATTATTTTTGCATCCACTTTTTATATTCCCTTTTCTGCAGCATCTAAGACTTTGGATAACAATTTACTGGCCAGTAATTTTTACTATTCCATCTTTTTATCGGACGCTTCAAAAAAATTGTAAAAAGATTTTTGCAAGGTTTGACGATTTGAGAATGATTGGTGGGTTCACAGGAACAGGTGCCCCCTGGAGGCGAATAAAAAGGCACCTGTCTTTTGGGGCTGTGCAGGTCTTTATCCTTCAGAAGGAGGAACCACCATCACTGGACAAGGAGGTATCAGTTTAATCAGCCGTCTGGTGACAGAACCCATCTCAGGAGAGGCAAGTCCAGTAAAACCGTGTCCGTGCATGCCTATGACAATAAGATCCGCTCCTTCCTGGCGCGCGGCATCGATTATTCCCTTTTCCACCCTTTCATTTCTGACCACCTTGCCACTGATTTCCACGCCTTTTTGTTTCCCCATTTCCACGATCCTTGCCACTGCCTTTTCTCCAGCGGAAAGGAGCTCCTTTGCCATGGAGTCGTCTTCCTCGACAAAGATGTATTCAAGCTTCATGCCTATTATGGCCTCTATAGGGCGTAAGACCGTGATACAAAGCACCTTGCAGCCAAGTTGGGCAGCGTGGTCCAGGCCAAAGGCCGCCGCCTTTTCAGCGGCAGGTGAACCATCTGTGGTAATGATCATTTTCTTAACCATGTTTTTGTCCCCCTTTCACTTTTGGTCCTTTTTATTAAAGACAATAAGCTCTATTGAGGGATTTGCCATGGTGTGTTTCAAAAAAGGCCTGTTTTCATTCTTTGTTCGCCTTTAGCCTTATGCCAACGGACCGTTCATGGGCTGTTAAGCCCTCTATTCGGGCAAGGTTCATTACGTCTTCTGCCTGTTCCAGGAATGCCTCCTTGGAATAGGAGATTATGCTCGAGCGCTTTAAAAAGGTCTCGACACCAAGGGCAGATGAAAAGCGGGCCGTGCCCATGGTAGGCAGCACATGGTTGGGGCCAGCGATATAATCCCCGACTGGCTCTGGGCTGAATCCCCCCAGGAAGATGGCACCGGCATGGCGAAGCTTGGGTATCATGTCCCAGGGCCTTTCCACAAGGAGTTCCAGGTGTTCAGGCCCCACCATGTTTGCCATCTTGGCAGCAGTGTCAAGGTCTGCGACGACGAGTATGAGCCCGTTGGATTCAAGGGATCTTCTGGCCGTATCTTGCCGTTCAAGGGCCTCCAGCTGACTGGTAAGTTCGGAACAGACCCTTTCTGCAAGCTTTTCAGATGTGGAAAGGAGCACTGCAGTGGCCATGGGGTCATGTTCTGCCTGGGAGAGCATGTCCGCAGCTACAAAAGAAGGCTCAGCCGTTTCGTCTGCAATGATGAGAATCTCGCTCGGCCCTGCAATCATGTCGATGCCGACTGCTCCGGAAACCAGTTTCTTGGCCACTGTCACAAAGATATTGCCAGGGCCTGCAATCACATCCACTGGTTTTATGGTCTGGGTTCCAAAGGCCATGGCGGCTATGGCCCAGGCACTGCCCATTCTGTAGATCTCGCTTACTCCAGCCTCCTTGGCTGCTACCAGGAGGTAAGGGTTCACCTTGCCATCTTTGCCAGGAGGAGTGGCAAGCACTAGCCTTTCTACGCCTGCTGTTCTGGCAGGAACAGCGTTCATGAGGACAGATGAGACAAGGGGGGTGCTGCCGCCTGTGCCGCCAGGAACATAGAGGCCAGCAGCATCGACTGGGGACACGATTTGCCCAAGGATGGTGCCGTCTTCCCTTGTGTCAAACCAAGACACAGGCATCTGTTTCCCGTGGAACATCTCTATGTTGGAAAGGGCCCTTCGGAGGCTTTGAACCACCTTTTGGTCCACCTCATGATAGGCGGCTTCAATCTCCTTTTCATCCACCTGAATCATCTTCAAGTGAAAATCAGGGCAGTCGAATTTTTTGGTATATTCGACAACTGCGCTATCACCGTCTGTTTGCACCGCCTTTATGATTTCCTGGACAGATGCCTCGATCTTTTCAGGGATCTCGAATTGTCGTTTCAACAGGGCGGAAAACCCCTCCCTTCCAGAGGGGCTTTCCGCATCCAAGGGTTCAAGGATATTGGGGGCCATGTTGTTGTCCTTTCTAGCCAGGCAGCCTCAAGGCCACATACCTGCTAAGGTCTCCATCCCTGATTTTGAACAGTACAGTCCTGGTCTTGTGCGATTTGGCAAGGGCCTTAAGAAATTCTTTCAGTGTCCGCACCTTTATCCTGTTGACCTCTTCGATGAGCTGGCCAGGTTGAATGCCTGCCCCTGCAGCAAGGCTTCCAGGTTCCACTTCGGCAACCAATACCCCTTGGCCTTCATGATAGCCAAACTGTTGAGCCAGATCCGGGGTCAGTTCCTGGACCACGAGGCCAAGTTGTTTGAGTATCTCGTGCTTGTTCATTGCTACGCTCATGCCGCCGGGTTTTTCTTCAATGGTGACCTTGACGGTTTTGTGTCTGCCTTCCCTCAGGATGTCGAAGGTGACAGTGGTGCCTGGAGGCGTTAGGGCGATCTTGTTTCTGAGCTCGCCTATGTCGTAGACCTTGTGGCCGTCCATTTTGAGGATGATGTCTCCGCTTTTGAGGCCTGCCTTCTTGGCTGGTGAATTGTCCGCCACCTCTGAAATTAGCACGCCTTCCGTCTTCTTTAGGCCAAAGGATTTTGCCAGGTCTTCATCGAGTTCCTGGATCACGACACCGAGCCAGCCCCTAACAACCTTGCCGTTCTTGATGAGTTGGTCCTTTACGGCCTTTGCCATGTTGATTGGTATGGCAAAGCCTATACCCATATATCCTCCGCTTCTGGAAAAGATGGCCGAGTTTATGCCAATGGCCTCACCGTGAATATTGATGAGGGGTCCGCCGGAGTTGCCAGGGTTTATGGCAGCATCTGTCTGGATATAGTCTTCATAGTCTGTGATCCCTAGCCTGCTTCTGCCCTTGGCGCTTACAACGCCAACAGTGACTGTCTGGGTGAGGCCAAAGGGGTTTCCTATGGCGATCACCCATTCTCCAACCTTGAGGGCATCGGAGTTGCCCAGGGGAAGCACTGGCAAGCCCGTAGCATTGATCTTTATGACTGCCACGTCAGACTGTGGGTCCTTTCCTATCACCTTGGCCTTGAATTTCCTGCCGTCTGCAAGTTTGACGCTTATGCTGTCTGCGCCTCCCACCACATGGTTATTGGTGAGTATGTATCCGTCCTGGCTTATTATGAAGCCTGAGCCTTGCCCGCGTTGTTTAAATTTTCTTGGCCTTTGCCTGAACTGGGGGCCGAAAAACCTCTGGAAGAACGGATCATTGAACATGCCAAAGGGGTCCTGTCCGCCAAAAGGGGAGGGGCCTTGTTCCACAGTCTTTTCAACCTGTACGAAGACCACAGCCGGCATGGCCTCCTTTACGATCTCTGCAATTGCCTGGGAAGTCCTTGCAAGAAGTTCTATGTTTTCGTCTTCCTGGACCGTCCTGGCATATACCAGGGAAGTCCAGCCAGTTGAACACAGGAATAAGATGGCCAGCAAAACCGGCAACAGGTTCCGCTGCCTTGCAATTTGATCATGAATTTTCATTTGAATCCTCCTTGTTCACGTGATTGTCAGCATCTATTCCAGCAAGCCTCTTGAATTCATCTGCACTCATGACTTCTTCTACGAGGAGTCTTGCAGATACGGTTTCCAAGGCCTGTCTATGCTGGCGAATTATAGAAAGGGCCCGTTGATATTGCTCTCTTAAGACCCTTCGTACCTCATTGTCAACTTCCGCCTGAAGTTCTGGACTCATGTTTTGCTGCTGTTCAGCCATGCCAGGCACTTTCAGAAAAGGCGAAGTCTCTCTGGTCAGGGCAACAGGGCCGATCTTTTTGCTCATGCCAAAGCGGCAGACCATGCCCCTGGCCATCTCTGTGGCAACTTCCAAGTCGTTCTGGGCTCCAGAGCTGACTTCGGCGAACACCACCTCTTCAGCAGCCCTGCCGCCAAGGGAGACACATATCTTGTCCAGGAGTTCGTTTTCCGTCATGAGATAGCGCTCCTCTTCAGGAAGCTGAAGCGTGTAGCCAAGGGCTGCTTTGCCCCTTGGTATAATGGAGATTTTTGCTACAGGGGCCGCATTGGGACAATGAAATGCCACGAGGGCGTGCCCGGATTCATGATATGCCACCCTTTTTCTTTCCTTTTCTCCAAGGCGTCTGCTCTTTCGTTCAGGGCCGGCAAACACCTTTTCCACCGCTGCCTCGAAATGTGCCTGGGTAATCCTTCGTGCTCCTTCCTTGGCGGCGAGAAGCGCTGCCTCGTTGACTATATTTGCAAGATCTGCCCCAGAGAAACCAGGAGTCCTCAAGGCGATGCTCTTTAGATCCACATCAGGGGCCAGGGGCTTACCCCGGCAGTGAACCTTCAAAATGGCCTCTCTTCCCTGCACGTCAGGGGCATCAAGCACCACCTGCCTGTCGAACCTGCCAGGTCTGAGCAGCGCCGGATCGAGAATCTCGGGCCTGTTGGTGGCGGCAAGGAGAATAACGCCTATATTTGGCTCGAATCCGTCCATCTCGACAAGGAGCTGATTGAGGGTCTGCTCCCGTTCCTCATGGCCGCCGCCCACGAGGCCTGCACCTCTGAATTTCCCTATTGCATCTATTTCGTCTACAAAGATGATACAAGGTGCATTTTTCTTTGCCTGGTTGAACAGGTCTCGCACCCGTGCTGCACCTACGCCCACGAACATCTCCACGAATTCGGAGCCTGATATGCTGTAAAACGGCACACCCGCCTCGCCGGCAAGCGCTCTGGCAAGTAAGGTCTTACCTGTTCCTGGAGGTCCCACAAGGAGCACCCCTTTGGGGATTTTTGCCCCAAGGGCTTCAAATTTTTGAGGCCTTTTGAGAAATTCTACCACCTCTTTCAATTCTTCCTTGGCCTCTTCACAACCAGCCACATCGTCAAATCTGACGCCTGTGTCCTTCTCCACTGCAACCTTGGCCTTGGATTTGCCTATTGACAAAAGGCCACTTCCAGGCGAGCCCATGCCACGCATGAGGAAGAACCAGAGGCCAATCCAGAAGGCGATTGGCACAATGGTGCCCCAGAATATCTCTCCCACCATGCTTCCCTTGACGCCGGAATATTCCACCCCTTGGGCGTCGAGTTCATCCACTAGCTTGGAGTCCTTTACCCGTACTGTACGAAACAGCACAATATTTTCCTTGTTTGTGCTGGACGAGGATAGCTTTTTAAGGATTTCATCCAGGGTCGGGCGTTTGGATGGGCTCAGAAAATCGAGAGGCCCTTCCGGTCCAGGAGGTTGCTCCTCTATCTTTTGGATCTGCCTTTTCAGCTCTTTAAGCTCCTTTTCAGAGCCATTGAACATGATGCCCCTTATCTCGTCTTCTGTAAGGCGCACCTCAAGTATTCTGCCTTGTTTTAGAAGCTCCTTGAACTGGGAATAGGGGATCTGCCTGGTCTGGATGGAAAGGAGGATCTGGGGCAGGATCATGATTACAAGTATCCCAAGCAGCCAGTAAACAGCAGTGAACAACAGCTTTTTTTTGTCTTTTTGTTCCTTTTGTTCTTTTTTCATAAGAATTTGGATAGGCCAGTTAAGGGAAAAAACACCTGTACCGCCTTTGCGACTGGTATCACCAGCCAGATAGCAACATGGATAACGAGGGCCTGTCCGCAGTAATGATTAAAAAAATAATGGTCATGGCCTGGGCCATTTTCAAGAAATAAATTTGGCCTGTCCCTTCTCCTTTAGCTTTTTGAAGATGATTTCCGCTGCTGTTTCCGACAACCGTTCTGGAGGCATATTCGCATCAAGTCTTACAATACAGTCTTCGTCAAGGGAAGAAAATATCTGTGATACCCTCTTAAGGTACTCCAACTGTTCGAAATTGTTGATAGCCTCCCTTCGCCCCTTGGTGATTCTTTCGACCGCCTGTTCTGGAGAAAGTTCCAACAGGAAGCAGATATCAGGCGTTATGGCAAAGGCCCTGTTTTTTTCTTTTATATTTTGGGGATCAAGCCCCCTGGCTCCCTGGTAGGCCATTGTGGAAAAATAATAACGGTCACACAATACCACCCTGCCAGCTTCCAGGGCTGGAAGCACAGTCTCTATCAAGTGTTCCTTTCTGTCTTTGACAAACAGGGAAAGCTCTTCTTCTGGGCTCATCCGTTTACGTGCGGAAAAACTCTGTCTCAATTTTCTGCCCCATTTGCCGTGTGTGGGTTCAAAGGTGACCAGCACGTCGATGCCCTTTTTTTTCAAGATCCTGTAGAGATTACTCACAAGGGTGCTCTTGCCAGTGCCATCGATGCCCTCAACTATTACAAACAGCCCTGAATAATCCTTTTTCATCTTCTCTTGGCCTTTTTCACTGGCCGTTTTCTCAAAAGCACATAAGTGACCCCAGGCCCGCCATCCCAAGATGGAGCGCTGCAATACGCCAGTATATAACGCCTGAAACGGCCTCGATTCAGAAAATTTTTCACCATCTCCTTGAGCACTGGTTTTCCTGGAGAAGACTTGCCCCTGCCATGAATGTAGGCGATGCACCTCCTATTGCTCATAAGGGAATCGGCCATGAAGCCATCGCAAACCTTGAGGGCCTGTTCTTCTGTCAATCCGTGGAGCTCGCAATAAGCCTGTATGGCAAACCCTCCGGCTCTTAGCCTCCTGAGGAGCCTTCTGTCTGAGTTGATCTGCGGGCCATCGATGTATTCAGGGATCTTTTCCACAGGAAGGGGTCTTTTGCCCTGAACCAGCTCCTTGAGCTCTCGGATTGCCTCCTTCATGTCTTTGTCTTGGGGATCCTGTCTGGTGTAAACCCTGTTCCTTTGGGGAATTCTTTCCTTGTTTTTGCGGTTTTTGAGGGGCTTCACACCGTCCATGGCCTTCAAGAACAGTTCCATATCTGGATCTATCTGACAGCTCGCTTCTTGGCCCCCTTTAGGATCTGGTGGCCGGCCTTTTGGAGGATTGTTGTTCCTGGAGGAGCTTGCAAGCCTCTTTGCAAGATCTTCAAAGGGCCTCGAAGTCAATCCCCTCTGGGACCGATCTTGTTCGTCTATTCGGGTGGGATTCATCGGCTCTTTTTGGCAAAGCTCTTCGATAGACAAAAATTAAACGTGAAGAATTTGGGCTAATAAGACGCACGGCCATATAGATTTATGGTTAAAAACTACAAAATAAATGCCGTGTAATCAAGGACGGTAATTAAATAAAGGCGGCAAGGAGCGCCGCCTTTTGGGAAAGTTTGGAATTGAACGGTTCCAGGAAGAAAGATCAGTGGCCCTTGGTGCTCAGAAACAAACAGACCCAATCACTGTCTCGTGGGGGGAAGATCCTCCACGTCCTTGGCGAGTTCTCCTATCTGGATACCAAGGGCGATGCACTGTTTGCCTTGGAGACAGGCCTCGATATCTTCTTCTTCAAGATATGTATCAAGCTGTTTTCCTCCACGTTCAAGATGCACTACCCAGGCCTTTTTGTTCTCGTCGTAATGGGCATCGAGATTGATGCCACATGTTCCTATGTCTGGATAAATCTGCTGGATCTTTTCACAAAGTTCCTTTTTGTCCATGGTTCTTCCTCCTGTTTAGCTGGTCTTCTCTGTTTCCATCTCCATCCTTTAAAAAAGATATGCACCTATTTCGTGAATTCAAGCACAAATAGAGAGAACAGATAGATTCTTTTGATGGTGTGGAAGTATTTTCTTGGCAGATGCCAAAAAAGGCCCGATTGTGGTATATTATCAAGTTCCCAGCCAATAGTGGCCCTTACGTTTTTTGTGCCTTGGCAGAAAAAATTGACCCAATGGAATTGTTATGAACAACAAGGACGAATCCCTATATTTCATAGAGGAAGAACCGTACTACAAACAGTGTGGTAGTGAAGTGGAGCTTGCCACAGTGGCCTACGAGCACGGGTTGCCCATCCTCCTCAAGGGTCCAACTGGATGCGGTAAGACAAGGTTCATGGAATACATAGCGTGGAGGCTCAAAAGACCCCTTGTGACAGTATCTTGCCACGATGATCTTTCTACGAGCGACTTGGTTGGCAGGTTCCTCATTAGAGGCGGAGAAACCATCTGGATGGATGGCCCATTGACCACAGCGGTGAGAAGGGGTGCCATATGCTATCTCGATGAGATAGTAGAGGCCAGGAAGGATACCACCGTGGTGATCCATCCCCTGGCTGACGACAGAAGGTGCCTTCCTGTGGAAAAGAAGGGAGAGCTTCTGAGGGCGCCAAGGGAGTTCATGCTTGCCATCTCTTACAACCCTGGTTACCAGAGCGTATTGAAGGACTTGAAGCCTAGCACTAGGCAGCGTTTCGTGGCCATCGATTTCAGCTATCCCGAAAAAGAGAAAGAGGTGGAAATCGTGGCGCATGAGGCAGGTACAAACCCTGAACTAGCCGAAAGTCTTGTGCGTCTTGGCCACCTGACCAGAAATCTCAAGGACCAAGGGCTTCAGGAGGGGGCGAGTACCAGGCTTTTGATCCATGCGGGTAAGCTCATAGGCGCTGGCATCGATACAGTTGTCGCATGTGAGGCCGCCATCTGCGAGCCTCTCACAGATGACCAGGAGCTTTTGTCTGGACTCCGGGAGATGATAAAGGCGGTGTTTTGATGTCTTGCCCAAGGATTTTTGCATACAGGTGAAGGTCTTATGGACAGTAAGCATTCCCAAGCCCTCTATAATGCCCTTCTGGAGATCTTTTTTACGGATACTATAGGATCATGCCATGTAGAGACGGCAGTCGAATTCCTGGAAAGGTTGCCAGGCAGACAAATAGGGCCGGTCTTGCAACTGGTAAGGCTGATTTCTGGCTCGGTATCCGACCTTCTCGCCTTCAGCTTTATGGAGAACGTGGAGGAGGCGTTGAAATACCTATCGGTCAGCCAGCTTGAAGAGTGGGTCACAGAGGCCCTTGGTATCTATGAGGCAAAAGGCCTCCAGTCTGCAAAGGATTTTTTTTCTTCGCCTAGCGAGACAACGCTTCGTTATTCTTCCCGAAATGTTGCCATGTTGAGGGATTCTGCCTCAGACATGAAGCTCCTGGCTACAGGGCTTAGTGGCAGAGATCTTAGATTTGAGGCAGGCCCGGTTCCCTATACCGACATGGAAACCGTGTTTGCTCCTGCCTCCTGGGCCACCTTTTCCACCACTGAAGAAAACCAGCTTTTTTACAGGGTGGCTATAGCCCATAAGTGCGCCCAGTTGAGATATGATTCGTTTCTCATATCAAAAGATGCGATCCTATCTGAATTTCCCAAGCTTTTTCCAAATGGCCGAGGGTTACAGGACTCCTTCGGGTTTGTGCTCTTCATGAAAGGGTTAAAGGCTCGATTTCCAAAGCAAGACACAGATGCCCTGTACTGTCTGTTTGATACCATTCGCATAGAACATGTTCTCCTTGACGAATACAAGGGCCTTGGCCGGAATTTCTCCCTTCTCAAATCAAGGTTATTGGAAAGGATAAGCCAAAGGTCCAAGTCCTATTTTACGGGCCGGTCCGGATTCCTTTTTGCCTTGATTTTCTGGATACTCAACAATTACGAAGAGCGCCTCTTCCCTGGGGATTCTCACCTTTCAGACAAGCTGGTGCGTTTGAGGCATTCGAGGGCCACGGCTCTCGATTCTGCAAGGGCCCTTTTTGCATATCTAGAATCTGGCGAGGAGTTTGACTCGGCCTTTGTTCGAGAGGCTCTTCCTTATGTTGGCACGATTCAGCCTGAAGGGCTGGTTACCAGCCTTCAGAACAGGAGAAGCCTGCTTGAAAGGTCCTTTGTTGAGATATTAGGGGCTCTCCTGGCTGAAAAGGAGTACATTTTGGACCCTGCTGAACGTGATGCTACGACGGAAAAGGGTTCCTGCCCTCTGTCAGGGGAAGAGGGCGCGGCCATTCTTATGGCTATTGACGCTGCCCACAAGGAGAAGTCCCAGGTCCCGGAATTCATAGAAAATCTTATTTTGGAAGCCAGTCCAGAGATCAGGGAGCAGCTTTCCAATATTGTCAGGGAGATTACCAACGACCTTGGCCAGGTGCCAGCCACATACGTCTCAACGGCCTTGGATATTGCCACAGGGGCCTATGACAGCAAAATCGACAATGAATATGGGCCAGGTGAAAGACCGGTATTTTCGTTTTATACATATCCTGAGTGGGATTTCAGGAGGGGCGCATACAGAAAAAACTGGTGCACAGTAAAGGAAATGATGTGCCCTGCTGCCAAGGGGAATTTTGTAAGCCAGGTTCTTGAAAGGTACAAGGGCCAGGTGATGTCCTTGAGACGCCAGTTTGAGCTAATGCGCCAGGATTACCGCTATATCAGGCGGCAACGGGATGGCGAAGAGATCGACATAGACGCCTTTGTCGAGGCCCATGCAGATATTTTGGCATCTGTGAGCCCTTCTGAAAACCTATACACAAGACTCGTCAAGGATCAGCGGGACATAGCTGTCCTATTCCTGATAGACATGAGTGCCTCTACCGAGGGCTGGATAAATCTTGCCATCAAGGAATCCCTGGTGCTTCTTACTTCAGCCATGGAGCTTCTGGGTGACAGATATGCCATTTACGGTTTTTCAGGCATGCAGAGGACAGGTTGCCAATCCTTTGTCATTAAGGAATTTGACCATGAATATGACCGAGGTGTGGAAGAACGTATTACTGGCATAGGCGCAAGGGATTACACCAGGATGGGGCCAGCTGTCCGCCACGTGATAACCAAGCTGGAAGAAGTCGAGGCAAGGCTCAAGATACTCATAACGTTGAGTGATGGAAAGCCTGAGGATTATGACGAATACAAAGGACCCTATGCCATAGAGGATACCAGAATGTCTCTATTTGAGGCCCGCCAAAAGGGAATAAGGCCCTTTTGCATTACCGTGGACAAGGAGGCCAGGGAGTACTTGCCCAGGATGTACGGTGCTGCCAACTATGTACTCGTGCCAGAGGTAAGGCTGCTTCACAAAAGGGTTCCAGAAATCTACAGGGTGCTCACCACATAGAAGCCATGAAAGAGCAAAAGAGACCCGCTCAGCAGCAGATAGTCATATTCGAGGAAGACGGCTCAGGGGATTATAAGATTGCCGGCATCCAGGTTTATGGGAAAAATATTTCCATAAAACAGGTATTCGACATCAAGGGGCCGTTTCCAGAATTCATAGAAGAGCCTGAAGAATATATCAGTGAGGATTTCCACGGGGAGCTGGTGCTTGATTTTTTGAGACATCCAGACCTCAGCCAGTACCTCGTGGACCTTTGCAAAGAAAAATCAATCCCTGTCATTGCCTCTGGACAACATATACCTGGAGCTATTTGCCCATTTACTTGTTGTGGCTTGGGAAGAAAGGAAGGCCTTGGGGAGTATGGCAGCCAGTTTGGTGTACCTGAATACCAGGTGGAGATTGAAAGGGGACGCATCACCTCCATCAAGGTCCTGAGGGGGGCCTCTTGCGGTGCCACATGGCAAGTTTGCAGGCACATAAAGGGGTTGAGCGTTGTTGAAGCGCCCACTGTCATCTCAAGACGGGTCCAGTTTCTTTGCCTGTCTGATCCCTCTGATTTTGATCCTGTGAGCGGGAAAAGCGCTGTTCATTTTGCAGGCGAGGTCCACAGGGCGGCCCTGGAAAGGGCTGTAAAGAAGGCGCACTGGAACAAGGCTCAAAAGGGGTAAGCCCGCGTGGCGCTAATAAATCTTGAAAGTGCCCTTAGAAGGGCGTTAGATACCCTCAAGAAGTTCAATGAGGGGTGCGGACTTGAAATCCTTTCCTATAAGAGGAATAGGGGCATTACCGTCTTGAAGCTCTCTTCAGGGAATTTCAGGCTCGTGGAAAGGGGTTATCTGGACCAGGAGGTGGAGGTCTCGGAAAAGCAGCTTTCCAGGCAATTGAAATCCATGATGAAAAGAGAGTTTCCAAGAAGCAGGAAGGTGCGCATGTATTGTCTCAACGATCCGTCTCAGGTCGGTATTGAGAGAAAGAGGCTCTAAAGCTCGCATGTCAAAAACACCACAATAGTCTTCCTTAGTCTCTTGACAAAGAATTAGCAGGCTTGTAAACAGGATGGACAATTTGAGGGACATACAAACACCAATAAAATCGCAACAATGTGAATTTTGGTTCAAGATATTATTTCATAAAATCTTAGCGCCCTCATCTGATTGTTTTTAATCGGAATTCCAAAAATCCATTACACAGGAGACCACCAAATGAAAGAAGTTAGACTTCACGGCCGTGGCGGACAGGGGGGAGTTACCTCTGCAGAGCTGGTTGCAACCGCCGCAATTGCTGAAGGCAAGTATGCCCAGGCCTTCCCAAGCTTTGGCCCTGAGAGAAGGGGTGCTCCGGTTGCTGCCTTTATCCGGGTTAGTGACCAGCCCATCAGAACAAGAGAGAAGGTTTATCATCCAGATATCGTAGTGGTTCTGGACCCATCGCTGCCCGCCCTGGTCAACGTCGCGGACGGACTGAAAGAAGGGGGCATAATCATTCTGAATACAGATTTGTCTGAAAAGGAGCTCAGGGACAAGTTTGGCCTGAAGAGCAAGCTCGCCATGGTTGATGCAACAAAGATAGCCATGGAGGTTCTGGGGCTTCCCATCACCAATACCACCATGCTTGGTGCACTCCTCAAAGCCACTGGAATCGTGGACAGGAACGCACTTGAAGAGGCCCTGGACAAGCGTTTTGGAAGGATTGCCGAGAAAAACAAGGCAGCCCTTGCAAGGGCTTTTGAAGAAACGGTTATCACTGACTAAAAAATACTTTGATTAAGGAGTTATAAAAATGGCCAATTCTGACGCCATAGTAGGTTGGAAGACAATAACCTTTGGCTGTCATATCCTGGAACCAGGCAATTCGGCCAATTTCAGGACCGGTGACTGGCGCTCCCAGCGTCCTGTGACAGACAAGGAAAAGTGCATCAAGTGCGGCATGTGCTGGATTTTCTGTCCGGATATGACATACAAGCAGGACGATGAAGGTTATTTCGAAGCGGATATGGAATACTGTAAGGGTTGTGGCATATGTGCCCACGAATGCCCCAAAGATGCCATAACAATGGTTCCAGAGGAGGGGTAATCATGTCAAAACGCGTGGGAATAGAGGTTTCAATAGCAATATCTGAGGCAGTGGGGCTCGCTAAGGCAGAGGTTATTCCTGCCTATCCCATTACGCCCCAGACTCATATAGTGGAACATTTGTCTGAGATGGTGGCAAATGGACAGCTCGACGCAGAGTTCGTTCCTGTAGAGAGTGAGCACGCAGCAATGAGCTGCTGCTGTGGCGCTGCTGCGGCAGGCGCAAGGGTGTTCACTTCATCGAGCTCCCAGGGACTGTCACTCATGAGTGAGATCCTTTACATACCATCCACCATGAGGCTGCCTTTGGTAATGGTGGTGGCAAACAGGGCCATGTCTGCCCCCATCAGTATCTGGAATGATCATCAGGATATCATGGTCCAAAGGGATATCGGCTGGATACAGACCTTTGCAGAAAATGGCCAGGAAGCAGTGGATCTGACCATTCACGCCTTCAAGGTGGCTGAAAATAGGAATGTTTCCCTTCCCATGATTGTGAATATAGATGGTTTTACATTGAGCCATGTTATAGAGCCTATAGAGCTGCCTGACCAGGAAGATGTGGACAAGTTCCTGCCGCCTTTCAAGCCCAGGTACAAGCTGGATCCCAGAAGGCCCATCACCATGGGGCCTGTAGGCATACCAGAGGTCTACACCGAGGCAAAAGTCGCCCATGATAAGGCCATCAAGAACTCCAAACGCTATATCCTCAAGGCCTGGAAAGAGTTTGAGGAGATCTTTGGCAGAAAGTATGAGCCAGTGGAATCCTACCGCACAGAGGATGCAGAGGTACTTCTGGTTGGCATGGGAAGCATCTGTGAAACTGCCATGACGGCTGTGGACGAGATGAGGAATCAGGGTCAAAAGGTGGGTCTTTTGAAGATACGCCTATGGAGGCCATTCCCTGCCCAGGAATTCCGCAAGGCAGTAGGAAAGACCAAGATACTTGCAGTGATCGACAGGTGCCTGCCCCCAGGTGCTGTTTGCGGTCCTGTTGGTGCTGAACTTAGGTCCATGTTCTACAAGATTCCTGGTTCACCCAAGATCTTTAGCTTCGTGGCAGGTCTTGGTGGAAGGGATGTGACTGTAAGCCGTTTTGAGGAGATGGTGGACAAGGCAAGGGCTTTTGCCAAGAAGCGTCCACGTGAACTCTACGAAGTAATTGGAGTGCGTGAAAAATGATACCAGAATTTGAAAAATTTAAAGGCTTTAAGGCTAAGAGTATGCCCAAGGAGGAGCCTCTGGCTCCTGGTCACAGGGCGTGTCAGGGCTGTGGAGAGGTGCTGGCCCTCAGGATGGTCATGAAGGCCCTTGGTAAGGACGTCATTGTTTGTAATGCCACAGGCTGTATGGAGATTATCACCAGCCCTTATCCTCATACTGCTTGGAATGTGCCATGGATCCATATAGCATTCGAGAACGCAGCAGCAGTTGCCTCAGGCGTAGAGTCTGCGAGAAAGGTGCTCAAGAGGAAGAAAAAGATCCCCAAGAAGCATGTGGATATCCTTGCGGTGGGTGGCGACGGTGCCACAGGAGATATCGGGCTTCAGTGGATCTCTGGTGCAATGGAAAGGGGACATGATTTCTTGTATGTGTGCTTGGACAACGAAGCATACATGAACACAGGTGTTCAGCGCTCAGGCTGTACGCCATATGGCGCCATGACCACCACAAGCCCTCCAGGCAAAAAGAGCTTTGGCCAGGTGACATGGAAAAAGAATATCCCAGCCATCATGGTGGCGCATAACATACCCTATGTGGCTACGGCGTCTCCTGCATATTTCCTGGACTTGATGAACAAGGTCAAGAAGGCGGCATTGGTCAAGGGCCCAGCATACGTACATATATTTTCTCCATGTCCCACAGGCTGGGGTTCTGCAGGGGAGCGTTCTGTTGAATTTGCCAGGCTTGCTGTTGAGACCAAGGTCTTTCCCCTCTATGAGGTGATAGAAGGCCGTTACATCATGAGCAGAAAGATCAAGAAGGCCAAACCCGTAACCGAGTATCTTAAAGGGCAAAGGCGTTTCCGCCACCTGGATGAGGCCCACATCGACTACATCCAAAAGAGGGTGGACGCAGAATATGAAAAGCTGCTCAGGCTCTCAGAGATGACATAAAAGGAAAGGGCAAATCAAGGCCTCCTTTCAGACGAAAGGAGGCTTTTTTTTGGTATGGGAAATTTAAGAGCAAGACATATCCTTGGCATATCTCATCTGGACAAGGATGAAATCTCCTTTATCCTGGATACCGCTGTGTCCATGAAGGAGATCCTGGAAAGGCCCATCAAAAAGGTCCCGCCACTCAGGGGCAAGACCATAGTAAATCTCTTTTTTGAGCCAAGCACTCGGACAAAGCTGTCCTTTGAGTTGGCAGCAAAAAGGCTGAGTGCCGACACGGTTGGAATCTCTGCATCCACCAGCAGTGTCGTAAAGGGAGAGACCCTTATAGACACTGCAAGAAACATAGAGGCCATGAAGCCAGACATCATAGTGATGCGGCATTCCATGTCAGGCGCCCCCCATCTATTGGCGAGATACGTGCATTCCGCCATCATAAACGCAGGAGATGGCACCAATGAGCATCCGTCCCAGGCACTTCTGGACCTTATGACCGTGCGGGAACACTTTGGCACATTGAAGGGGTTGAACGTCACCATCATCGGGGACATTGCACATAGCAGGGTTGCCCATTCCGATATCCTGGCTTTTACGCGCATGGGCTCCAAGGTCACGGTGTGTGGGCCAGCAACCATGATGCCTCCAAAACCAGCAGAGCTCGGTGCCAGGGTATGCTTGGACCTTAGGGAGGCCATACGCGATGCCCACGTGGTCATGGCCCTTCGTATTCAAAAGGAGAGGCTTGGAGTGCTGTCTCCCTTTCCTTCTGAAAGGGAATATGCTGAAAAGTTTGGCCTTTCACAGGCGGTAGTAAAGCATCTGAGCAAGGATGCCATAATCATGCATCCTGGTCCAATCAACAGGGGGGTAGAGATGTCACCAGAGATAGCAGACGGCATCAACTCTGTAATTCTGAGACAGGTGACAAATGGGGTGGCTGTCAGGATGGCGCTTTTCACCTTGCTTCTGGCAGATCTGCAGGAACATGGTTAAGTTATGGATATGAATGGTCAAAGGCAGCTGCTTCTTAAGGGTGGACGGATAATGGATCCAGCGAGGGGGTTGGATCTTACAGGGGATTTGCTGATCCGCCAAGGACGGATACAAGAGGTGGCTCCCGACATAAAACCGCCAGGAGATGCCCAGGTGGTAGACCTTGCCGGAAATTTGGTAGTCCCTGGCCTTATAGACATGCACGTGCACCTAAGGGAGCCAGGTGAGGAGTACAAGGAGACCATAGCAACGGGAAGCCAGGCCGCTGTCGCTGGTGGCTTTACATCTGTTGCCTGCATGCCCAACACCCACCCGCCCAACGACAATTCGAGCATAACAAAATTTATAATAGAAAAGGCCACAGAATGTGGTATGTGCAAAGTGTACCCTGTTGCGGCCATCACCAAGGGGCAGGAAGGACAGAGCATCACCGAGTTCAACGACCTTCTCGCAGCAGGAGCCATTGCCTTTTCGGATGATGGACTGCCAGTGAGGAATCCAGCAGTCATGCGCCTTGCCCTAGAATATTCCCTGAACTTCAATGCCCTCGTCATCTCCCATGCAGAAGAGCTTGAGCTTTCAAGGGAAGGGGCAATGAACGAGGGGAGTGTCTCAACAAGGCTTGGCCTCAAGGGGATACCTGCGGCAGCAGAAGAGATCGCAATTTTCAGGGACATACGCCTTGCAGAACTTACAGGCGCCCGCCTCCATATTGCCCATGTGAGCACAGCAGGCTCTGTTGAGATCATAAGGGCAGCAAAGGCTAGGGGCGTGCAAGTTACTGCTGAGACTGCTCCCCACTATTTCAGCCTCACAGAAGAGGCCGTCGAGGGCTACAATACCCTTGCCAAGATGAATCCTCCCCTGCGCACAGAAAGGGATAGGCTTTCCATCATTGAAGGGCTTAGGGATGGAACAATAGACGCCATAGCCACAGATCATGCACCCCACAGCACCCTTGAAAAGGAATGCGAGTTTCAGCTGGCAGCAAATGGCATAATTGGCCTTGAGACCTCTCTGCCCCTTGCCCTGGAAGTCTTGGTTCGGCAAGAAGGCTTCAGCCTTTCCCATCTTGTGCGTCTAATGTCTGTGAATCCTGCCTCTATTCTTGGTATTTCTGGTGGCAGCTTAGAGCCGGGGAAAAGGGCAGATATTACCATTATTGGACTCGAAGAAGAATTCACTGTCAGTAAGGATTGGTTTTCTTCCAAAAGCCACAATTCTCCTTTCATAGGGCGCAAATTTAGGGGCAGGGCCATCTTGACCTTTTTCGGGGGCAGGCCTGTCTTTGACCTTCACGGGCTATTTACTTAATATCACTCATAAGAGCATTCTGATTTATAGAGGCAGCCAAAGGTTGGCTTTGATTCAAGATGACAATCTTAAAGGGCAATTTGGTCTGTAGCCCAGGTTTTTCAGCAGAGTCGCGGTTTTTTTGACAAGTTTTTCTTTATCTAATTTTAGGGGGGAGAGAGACATGAGCCGAAAAATTTTAATTATTTTGTTTTGGGCTGGTTTAGGCCTGATTCTTTTTGGGTTTGTAGGACAGAATAAGAAAGACGTGTCGCAAAAGAATAATATCAGTACGAAAGCTAATTCCCTGAAAAAGTTAAGGAATTCATATCACCAGCGTTGTAAGAAAAGATGTAAGGTTTTGTTGATGGAATGTCTGGGGGAAAGGATGTCTAATACACGGAGTGATATGACTCCATTAGGTGCTTCTAAGAAAAAGATAAGTTCCGGAAATCCTGAAAGTTATCTAAATTGTAAAAATAAATGTGTCGAAAGGTTAAGGTCTTGTAGATGTCCTGCAGATGACAATGAGTGTATGTCTTCGTGTCAAGACAACTTTTTATCTTGCATTGATAAGTGTGGTCCTTATCCATTTAGAGAACCATGTGGAAAGAAATATTTAAGTTGTGTTGATAATTGTAACAATATGCCTGAATGTTTTTTAGATTCAGATTGTGGTAATGATTTTATATGCAGCGCACATAGATGTATTTCAGCTCCAAGATGTACCACTGACGAGTCCTGTCCCAGAACCGATGATTATATTTGTTATAAAGGACGTTGTATTGCCTACTGATTTGATCAAATTTCTATGGCTGCCTTAAAAATTGTTCCTTTGTCAGGTAACTGTGTGTGTTCGAAAAAATAACTATCGAAATATCAGTTACATGTCTGTATTTGGGGAGGCTTCCAGGTTGTCATAACTTGTAAAAAAAATCTTTTTTTCGACAATCGCGTGTGATGTTTCGACAAATTTGTCGAATTATATGGGGCTTTCTCACCAGAAATGCCAGTTGCCAGTCGACATGACATAAATACCCAGACCCAGGTTCGTCACACTGTGGGATATTACAGCGCCCTTAACGCTCTTTTGGCGTATAACCAAGAGACTGAAGATGGCGCCAGCTATAATGCCTTGGATGATCCGGTAATGTTCGAGGCCAAAAAGGACGGTGACGCTCAGGAAGGAAAACCAGGTAAAGGCCCCCAACCTTACAGCCTGAAAGTTTGGGTTTATCAAATACCTCATTAGGAAGGAGCGCCAAAAGAGTTCTTCCATTATCGGTACTACAATGGCTGCCCCGAGGAGCCTGACGGCAAGGACTACAGTCTCGGAAGGCCTGGAAAGGCCAAAGGCCGCAGGGTTAAAACCAGACGGGTCGCCAATGGTTGGGAGGACGTCTTCAGACAGGATCCATACTGCAAGCACTACAATTCCTGCCAGTATGGATTCGAGCCATATCTGGAGATCAAAATATCCAGAAAGATCCTGCTGGTAGTCTTTTTTGAAATAAAGGAGCAAAATGGCCACAATTACAGTCTTGGCTATATAGAAGAGATAGGACATAGAGGGGATATACTGGCCAAGCCCTGTAAAGAGCATGAATACGGCAAATGGACACACATAGGGCATCCATGGCTTCTTGATACCTTCAAGGAAGTTGTTTTGTTTCATTGCAAATCAGGTTGTTCCCACCGCATGTAATGAAAGGGGAGCTATTATGAATCTTGATAAGCACAATATGAGCCAAAATTTTGTTTTTTATGAAGAAAATGGATGGGGAAAAAGCTTATTCTGCAGGATATGAGTTCAGAGGGGTTATTTTGATGTTGATGTTGCCTTGAAAACAATGAAATAATGAAATTGAGGATTTCAGGCCATGCCGGGTTAAAGGCATCTGTATCCATATCAATACACCTAAGTGGTTCTTGGTGGCAGAAGCCCCCCTTCGTTTTGATCCTGGCTCAAGCATTGCAATAGAGGGTGAGAATAGAATGAGTTTTGGGTGTCATTTTTTTGATACAAACGAAGCGAACATGCCAATTTTTTGGGCTGGACAAAATTACCTTTGCCTTTAAAATCGGTTAATTTTCACATATAGAATTTCGTATTACACATGGAGTAGAGGAAATGCAGAAGCGAGACTGTAGGGGAATAGCCTGTCCCCAGCCAGTTCTTATTGCAAAAGATCTTGTGGATCAGTTCCCAGACGAGCTTATTGAAATAAGGGTGGACAATGAGGCCTCCAGGGAAAATGTGGCCCGTTTTTTTAAGAGCCAGGGCTGGTCAGTGACCATAAGGCAGGCCCGTGATGGCTCTGCATACATAACTGGTGCGCCAGGCACTTGCAAGATCACCCATGATGGGGCCGCTGCCAATGGTTCAGCTGGCCAGAAGGTGCTGGTATTTATGCCCACAGATGTCTTTGGCACTGGAGACGAAGGTCTTGGCAGGGCCCTTATGAAGAATTTTGTTTTGACTCTCAAGGAGATGGGTGAGGACCTTTGGAGAATAGTGCTGGTAAACGGAGGGGTAAGGCTTGCAGTGACAGGCTCTCCAGTGCTTCAACCGCTCTTGGCGCTGGAAAAATCTGGTGTTGACATACTCGTGTGCGGTACCTGTTTGGAGCATTTTGGCCTTCTCAAGGAAAAACAGGTAGGTCAGACTACCAATATGCTGGACATAGTGACTTCGATGCAGCTTGCCACAAAGGTGGTTAGAGTTTGATTTTTCATAAAGATCTTGGGCCAGTGGCTATTTTTTCGATTTGGCAAAGGAGTATTTGTGCCAATGACTATAAAGTCGAGCCTGTATGGAACCGAATAATGAATTATGAATGCGTTTTAATTCTTGAATAGGATTTTTTTCTGTTGTCTTGTTGTTTTTTCACATAAAGTTGATTAATTATCGTAAAATTTGAAAATGAATTAACAGAGTTGAAATATATTCTTGTTTTTAATGCATTAGAGATATTTTTTTTATGGATTTGGCCAGCTATATAAATGGACTTCCCTTTATAAAATTGGAGGAGGAGCCTCAAAAGGTACTCATTGTCGATGATGATGCATCCATACGCGACCTTTTGAGCCAGTTCCTTGAAAGGAAGGGTTTTGACCACGACGTAGCAGAGAATGGGAAAAAGGCCCTGGAGCTTCTCGAAGACCACAATTTTACTGTCATCATAACGGATCTTATAATGCCCCAGATTGACGGCTTGGAGCTTTTAAAGATAGTGAAGCAGTCGTGGCCAGATGTGGACGTCATGGTCATGACAGGTTATACAAAAAACTTCACCTATACCGACGTCATCTATTCCGGGGCCAGCGATTTCATTCAAAAACCCTTTTCCCTCGACGAGATAGAGGCCAAGCTCAACAGGGTCATTAGGGAGCGCCAGCTCAGGCATGCCCTGAAGCGCCTTTCCATCAGGGATGGCCTCACAGACCTTTATAACAGACGTTTTTTTGATGAAAAGATAAAGGAAGAGGCAGCCCGCGCCCTGCGCCAGAACTATCCTCTCTTTCTGTTGATGGTGGATCTGGATAAATTCAAGGACATAAATGATAGAGATGGCCACCAAGAGGGTGACCGCATCCTAAACGTGTTGGCCAGGACCCTTGAAAAATCCACCAGGAAGAATGTAGATATGGCTTTTAGGTTTGGTGGCGACGAGTTTGCCGTGCTCGTCCCCTATGCTTCCCAGGAGCAGGCAGAGGCCATAGCAGAGCGCATAAGGACGAATTTCCAGAACGAAGACGTCAAATCTGTGACACTGAGCCTAGGCCTCGCAAGGCTCGGCAAGGGGGAGGATGTGGAGGCCCTTGCCAGGCAGCTCATCACAGATGCGGACCAAGCCCTCTATACTGCCAAAAAGGCTGGTGGCAATAAGCTGGTAGTGCAGAAATAGGCTCTTATTTTTCCTCTCTTTAGAGGCCCTTTCTGGCAAGAATGTTTCTTTTTTTGAGATAATCTTCTATGATCTGGGCATGGTCGAAGCACATGGGAGCATCGATGTGTTCAGGGTCTACAAGGAGGACCGAGGCCGCATCGTCTCCTGCTTGAGGCGTGCCCTTTGCCTCTGCGGCAAACACCGTGCTAATGGTATGCATCCTCTTGTCTCTTGATGGGTCCGAATATACTCCAACAAGGTATTTTAGGTTCACCTCAAGGCCGGTCTCTTCCAGGGCCTCCCTGACTGCTGCATCTTCAACTCGCTCTCCATAGTCCACAAATCCTCCAGGTATGGCAAGGCCCAGGGGTGGATTTTTCCTTTCTATGAGTACGATTTCGTTTCCTATCTCAATGATTATGTCCACCGTGGGGACAGGGTTTGCATAGAGCCTTATATTTGCGCCGCATTTGGGGCATTTGATGAATCTGTAAGTAGTCATCTCTTCTTGGAATACGCCTTGAGTATATCCACCATTTGGCCGTGGATGAGTTTGTTAGAGGCGATTATTTCAGGCAAGAAAGGATCATAGCCTTGCCCCCTGAATCCAGTCACCATGCCTTCTGCCTCTTCTACGAGGAGCTGGCCTGCTGCTGTGTCCCACGGCTTTAGTTTCATTTCCCAAAAGCCTTCAAACCTGCCGCAGGCTACATAGGCCAGATCGATGGCTGCAGCTCCTGCCCGCCGTATTCCCTGGGCCCTTATGAGCATGCCTTGGAAGGCCGAAAGCACGTCCCTGGCATTTTGATGAACGTCATAGGGGAAGCCAGTTGCCAGAAGCGCCCTTGAAAGCCTGTTTTCCGTTGAAACAGTGATGCGGCTGACATTGAGATAGGAGCCTATCCCCTTGACTGCCCAAAATAGCTCATTGAGGCAAGGGATGAATATACAGCCGAAAAGAGGCTGGAACCTGCCTGATTCTATCTTGCAATAGGCAATGGAAGGAGCAAAGAACGGAAAGCCGTGGGCGAAATTGGTTGTGCCATCCAGCGGATCTATAATCCAGAAAGTTCCATCCCTGAGGGATGAGTCCTGGCTGCTTTCCTCTGCCATTATTTCAGCCTCTCCCACATCCTCAAGGCGCTCCTTTATGATCCTTTCAGATTCGATGTCTGTTTCAGTCACGAGGTCTATTTCACCCTTATAGGAAATGTCGTGGGAGGCCCCATAGCGTTTCCCTGCAAAGGTGCCAGCCTCAAATCCTGCCTTAATCCCTTCTATGGCGCAATCCCTCAAGGGGCCTTGAACCTTGTTTTCCACAAGGGAGAGGATTTCCTTCAGGTCGACTGTCGCTGTCACGGCTTGCCCCCTTTTTTTATTATTTGACTGGCGGGTTGAAATAGCCAAATTTCAGGTTAGGAAATCTCTTGTTGAGATATTTCATCATACCCTTTATGCCCATGCACCTCGGATCGTCCTGAAAGCCAATGCGTTCCAAGTACCAGTCTGGATCAATATTGTGATTCCTGAGCTGTATGAGGTCAAGGCCATAATGGCCTATAAGCTCAGAAAGCCTCTGGACCTCTGCCCTGGAATCAGTGAGGCCTGGCATGACAAAGAGATTCAAGGACACATGGATGCCTGCCTCTTTTGCCAGGCGCCAAGATTCCAAGACATCTTCATAGCGGTAGCCCTTGGGCCGGTAATATGGCTGGTAATACTCCTTTCTCACAGAATTTATGCTTATTCTTATGCTGTCGAGGCCTGCTTCTATCAACTCTTGGACACCCTGGGGGAGGCTGGCGTTGGAGTTGAGGTTTATGGTGCCTGTTTTGCACCGTGATCGAATTTTTCTGATAGAGTCTGCAAGGAGCGGCGCATTCGTGAGGGGCTCTCCTTCGCAGCCTTGGCCAAAGCTGGCCACCCCCCTTTTTACCCTTTTAAGGTGCATAATTGCCACTTCCGCGATCTCTTTTTCTGTTGGTGTAAAATTTATCCTGTCCTGGGTTGCCGGAGGGCCGCCTTCTTCCTGCATAGAAAGGCATCCTAGACAGCGGGCATTACACCACGGGGATGAAGGCAGTGGGGCCTCATATCTTCCAAGAAACAGATTCTTGGCGGCTGGGCAGCCGTAGGTGAGGCTGCACTTTCCAAGGTGTTGTATAAGCCTGTTTCCCCTCTTCTGGCCCATGATCTTCAGGGTATTTTTCCTCACCTTTTGGTGGTCAAAGCCCTTGATGTCCTGGCGCCTGTCTTTGTCGCTTCTAAAGCCTGCCACCCAGAACCTGCCTTTCCACCAGCCTACGGCAGTATATGCAAAAAGGGGGAGGGGCAGGGCCTTGGGGGCTTTTTTGAATGCAGGCAGCAGGCTTTGGGTATAGGCTGGAGCCATGAAGGCCGCCACAGCGCTAACCTGTCCCCCTCCCAGGCCTGGATCCGGCTGAAAATGGACAAAGTCTTCTTGTTGAGGGTCCCAGGCAATGGGAATAGTGTCAGGAAGGACAAATAGCTCACTGCCTTCTGGCAGGGGAATGAGGTCTCGAGGGTCTACGCGCACAAAGGTGAAGCCTTGCCTTCCTGCCATCTTGAGTCCTGGGTAATCGAAGATTTCCCCCTTGGAATTGGCATAAACCAACGAAGGAAGGGCCTTGTCTGATTTGTTTGTCATGACTGTTTAAAAAAAGTATGTTAAATGCCGAATCAATTCGTAAAGATATCCCGTAGTAGATAATAAAAAAATGAAAAGACTGCAGCTAAATTCCATAAGGGCCTTGGGCCTTGTAGGCCTTGCCTTAACCTCCGTACAGATTTTCTTTCACCTGAGGGGCCAGGAGCTTTGCTTCAACGATGGCTGCAGTCTGGTGGAGAGCTACATCAGGCTTAGCCCCTTTATCGTGAACATTACTGGAGCAGCCTTTTTCGTCGCCATCCTGGCCCTTACCCTTCTCTTGAAGAAAGATAAAGCGCCAGCTGGACGCTTGCTAGATATTCTGATCCTGTGCGGCTTTGTTTCTGAGGGCATACTGCTTAGCATTCAAATATTTATAGCACGCACTTTCTGTTCTTATTGCCTGACCATTTGTGCCATCGTATTCTTGATGGCCCTTTTGTATAGGCCGAGGCTGTTTATTTCAGGCCTTTTGTTCGTGGCCATAGAGATCTCCTTTTTCAGCGTCATAAAGCTTCCCTACGCGGGAAATGTGAGCCTCAACTCTGGCACCTATGCAGTAAAGACCTGTTCAAGCCCGGTATCAGTCGCATATCTCATATTTTCAGAAAACTGTCCCCATTGCAAAAAGGTGCTAGATGCCCTTCATGGATGTGTCAGCTGCGAGATACACTTTAATCCCGTCTCCAAGGTCGACAGGGAACTTCTTCCAGGTCTTCTGCCCCTCGACCATTACAGGCCGGAGATCAACATCTTGGCCCTCAAGCTATTTGGCATCGATTCTGTTCCTGTTATCATAGAGGAGACTGAAACAGGTTTTGGCATTATCAAGGGAGATAGGGCCATTATCAAGTATATCAAGGAGAAATGTTTTTGCGGAAGGGCCAAGGAGCTGATACCAGTCCCAGGCCAGGATCTCGATCTTTTGCCCCCGGGAGATGATGGTGTTTGCTCTATGGAGCAAGAGTGCAAATGAAGGTAGTTGAGACCAAAGATGACGCAAGGAAGCTGGTGAGGCAGTGGAAGGAAGCATCCTCTGTGGTAGGGCTGGTGCCCACTATGGGCTACTTTCATCAGGGCCACCTGAGTCTTATGGAAGAGTGCAAGAGGCGTGCAGACAGGGTGATGGTTTCTCTTTTTGTCAACCCCACCCAGTTTTCTCCCAGTGAAGACCTTGATTCCTATCCCAGAGACCTTGAGAGGGACAAGGCCCTTGCAGAAAGGTGCGGGGTTGATGCCATTTTTATCCCAGGGGAAGAAGAGATGTACCTGCCGGGACACAGGACATGGGTCACGGTGCAAGGCCTGAGCGAAGGGCTTTGTGGAAGGTCCAGGCCCACCCACTTCAGGGGCGTGGCCACGGTTGTTGCAAAACTCTTTAATATAATCCTGCCAGACGTTGCCGTGTTTGGAGAAAAGGATTTTCAGCAGCTTCAGATAATCCGCCAGATGGTCAGGGATCTTGATATGCCTGTGGAGATAATAGGCTGCCCCATAGTCAGGGAGCCTGACGGGCTTGCCATGAGTTCCAGGAATGCCTATCTGAATGAGGAGGAAAGGCGTTCCGCAGTGTGTCTGTTTCAGGCTTTGGAGTTGGCCACAAGGTTAGTGCAAGAGGGTGTTGAAAGTTGTGGTGCAATACAACAGGCACTCAGGCAGAAAATCGAATCCTTTCCTTTTACCAAGATTGATTATATCTTTACAGGTGATCCACAGACCCTGGAGCCTGTTGAAAGGGTAAAGCGGCCCTTGCTTGTGGCCCTTGCGGTGTTTGTAGGATCCACAAGACTCATTGACAATACGGTGATTTGACCAACACCCGAACCAGAGGTCAAATTCAATAATAGAAGCTATGTTGAGATCCATGCTGAAATCAAAGGTCCACCGGGCAACGGTGACCCAGACAGAACTACAATATGAGGGAAGCCTTACCCTGGACAAAAGGCTCATGGATGCGGCAGACTTGCTGCACCACGAAAGGGTAATGGTCTATAATATTCACAATGGCGAAAGGTTCGACACCTACATCATTGAAGGTGAGCCTGATACAGGTATTGTGTGCATCAATGGAGCTGCTGCGAGAAAGGCATGTGTTGGAGACCTCATTATTATTGCTGCCTATGGCCTTTATGATGATGCTGAGCTTGAAAGGGCGTCCTCCAAGATAATTCTCCTTGATGAGAAAAATCGCATCCGAAGTGTCAAGGAAATCCCATTCAAGGGCTGAAAAGGTTCTGGCCGAAGCCCCAGTCAGGGTGTTTGTAATAAGCCTTGGCTGTCCCAAAAATCTCATAGACACCGAATATGCCCTGGCTGCCCTTGAGGCAGATATGGGGGAAATCAGGTTTTGTGATAGACAAGAAGAGGCAGATCTCATCCTTGTGAACACCTGCTCCTTCATAGAAGAGGCAGTGTCTGAATCAGTGGATGCCATATTGGAAGTGGCACAGCGCAAGGGGGCGGGCCAGTTCCTTGCCGTGATGGGATGTCTTCCCTTAAGGTACAAGGAGGAACTTGTTGATCTATTGCCGGAAGTGGATCAGTTTTCCTTTTATCTAAGCCCTCATGAAACCGCCAGGCTTATTGCCACTGCCCTTAAGAAAAAGGTGCCTGCTATTGGAACAACGAGCCCAGAGGCCTATTCGCCAAGGATATCGACAGGTAGGCCCTGGCAGCAATATGTAAAAATATCAGAGGGTTGTTCCAATAGGTGCACCTACTGTCTGATTCCAAAGATAAGGGGACCTATCAAGTGCCGCCCTCCAGAAGAGATTGTAGATGAAATAAACGTGCTCTATGAAGCTGGTGCAAAGGAGATCACCCTTGTGGCCCAGGACCTTACCGCCTATCAAAGTGGCCAAAGGGATCTGGCCTCTTTCTTGGAACTTCTACTTGAAAGGACCAGCATCCCCTGGTTCAGGCTCATGTATCTCTACCCTCATGGAATCAATGAAAGGCTGCTAAGGATCATCAAGGATAGCAACCGGATATGCCCTTATCTCGATATGCCCATACAACACGCAAGTTCCAATATTTTGCGGGCAATGGGGCGTAAATATGATCAATTGCACCTTGAAAAGACCCTGGAGCTTATCAGGGAATACTTGCCGGAAATATCTCTGAGGACCACGGTGATGGTGGGCTTTCCTGGTGAAACAGAAGAGGATTTTATCGAGCTCAGGAATTTCATAGAGCGGTGGAGGTTTCACCACCTGGGCTGCTTTGCATATTCTGATGAAGAGGATGCCCCCTCCTTTGGCCTTAAAGAGAAGGTGCCAGCCCAGATAGGGAAAGAGAGAAGAGACGAAATAATGGCATTACAGGCCCATATATCGGCAGAGATAAACGCAAGCTTTGTGGGCCAGACCATTGATGTGCTCATAGATGGCCTCTGCGAGGAGACGGATCTTCTGCTTTGCGGCAGGAGCCGTTTTCAGGCCCCAGAGGTAGATGGGCAGGTATATATAAATAGGGGCAGCGCAACTCCTGGAAGTATCGTTGGCGTGAAGATTACCCGTAGCCACAATTACGATCTTGTGGGCGAGGTAGCTTAAAACATTCCGTTTTTTCACAGATGGGTTTTCCAACAACAAATTTTGGTCCTTCCGGCAAAAGAATACCTGGGGAGATATGGCCTTGAAAATGGTCATGAACAAGGATAGAGAAAGGTTATCTGGTTGAGACCAAGGGAGTAACAGGAAAGCTCTGCCTTGTCCACATCGGTATTGTTGTAGTTCCGTTCATTCTCAACAGTTTCTAAGGCTTGGCTTTGCTGAAACACTCCAAAGCCCCTCGCTTATGCTCGCTAAATATAGGGTTCGGCCTTGCTGCTCACGTACCAGAAGACCCTACATTTTTGCCAAAACCCTAATCGTTTCTTTGATTTGATTAAAATCATTAGTATAATAATAAATTATTGCCATGTTTATTTCCATGCTGGAATGTGAGGGCCGGTTTTGGCTATAAAGGAACCCATGGCCCAGATGCTGACGAAAGGTTTTTGGCTTGCTCCATATGTGTTTGAGATTGATAGCAATTTCCGCATCTCCAACAGGGGGGAGGTCCTTTTTGACATCGAGGCTGAATATGACCTCTATCTTACCCAGAGGATTGTGTTTCAACCCCGTTTTGACGCCTTGTTTTCCCTTAACGAGATAGAGGGCCTTGGGATAGGACCAGGATTTTCAAGCCTGGGCTTTAGCGGCAGGCTCAGATACGAAGTAAGACGCGAAATAGCATCCTATATAGGCATAAGCTGGAAAACTATGACAGGTGGCAGCCGTGATATCGCCAGGGCAGATGGCGAGCCAAGAGATGTCACAAGATTCATGGCTGGAGTGAGGCTCTGGTTTTAGCAAAAACCCCACGGGAAAGATAGATCGGCAATGCTGCCTTTGGCCAAGGTCTTGTTCCGCTGTCTGTATAGGCTAAATGGATTGTTTTCAAGGCCGTTTGGTCCATGATCTATCCCGTTTCTTAGGAAGAAAAAGGAAAAAGGAGGAACATGTTTATGCACGTAGCCATGATTATTTGTCAGGACAATCCTGAAATCATCTGGAATTGTTTCAGGCTCGCTAATCTCATGCTCGAAGGCATGGATGAGGTTACAATCTTTCTAAATGGCCCATCTGTCAGATACCAGGCACTGGACTCAGAGCAGTTTCCCATAAACCATCTCGCTAAGGTCTTTACATTGTCAGAAGGCACTTTGTTGGCTTGAGGCAAGTGTCTTGACCTCCACGGCGTGGAGGAAGGAAGGCATTTGAGAGCTACGCAGAAGAGGCTGTATGAACTCGTAAAGGCAAGCGACAAGGTTTTAACCTTTTAGGAGGTATGAACCATGATGAAATCCACTTTAGTTCTGGCCATGTTCTTTTGCCTTCTGACAGCAGAGGCATCTGGCCTTGAAATCTATAAGGGCCAAGGTGTCTCGCTAAAGGCAGGCTTTTGGGGCCAGGTATGGTATCAGAGCGTCAGTGATGCGCGAGATACGAACCGGGACGGGAAACAAGACTCAGGTATATATGACACACTTTTAAGACGTACCTACTTTTATGGCAAGGCAGATCTATTCCAAAAGCTCACCCTGTTTGTACACTTGGCAGGCGACCGCATTGGCCAGGATTATATGAAAAGGCGTCCAAGCTTGGGCCTTGGCGCCAATCTCGTGCTTCGTGATGGATGGATCACCTTAAATCCATGGCAAGATGTGTTTAAGATCCAGATAGGTCGAATGTACGTGCCTTTGACACGAAACTATGGCACCACTTCCACCAAGACTCTTCTCAACTTGGACTTGAACTGGAGCCAAGGGGGAATAAGAGGTGGTATCTTCTATCCAAGTAAAGTTGGAAGAGACGACGGCGTGTGCCTGTGGGGCAACGTCCTTGAAAAGAGACTCCAATACCGTCTCATGGTGGCACAGGGCGTATACAGCGATAAGGTAAACCCATCAAACCATCCACGTTTTGCAGGAAGGCTCAGTTGGGCCTTCATGGAACCAGAGACCAAATGGTTCAACCAGGGTACCTACTTGGGAAAGAAAAGGATACTGACCATTGGTGCAGGGGTAGACTTTCAAAACGATCTTCGGATTGTTTCTTCAAACAATGAGCAGGACTACTCAGCATATACCTTCGACATCCATTGGGATCAGGGGCTTAAACCTGGAATGGGAGCAGTCACTTTAGAGGCTGCATTTATCCATGTAAACAATGGCCCAAACAGCCTACCGTACACCCATTTTCTCAAGGGCACAGACGCATCTATTTATTCCTTGAAGGGAGGATATCTTCTGCCCCTGCAACTTGCCTTTGGTAAATTTCAGCCAAATTTTCATTTTGAGAGGATCGATCCAGAAGGGGGTGGAGCGACCAACATTTATGGTGGCGGGCTTAATTACTTTTTTAAAGGACACGCCAATAAATTGGCTGTAGATCTTACTTCCATTGACCAGATGGAAGAGACAAACGGAAGTGTGCAAGACCACCTTATTTTCACCATGCAGCTGGCCGTGGGCTTCTAAAAAGATCAAAGTGAGCAACAGGGAACGGCCAAATCATGCTCTTTTCGTAAATGGGAGGGCTACGGAAATAAAAATGCATTGACCGTCTTCAAGCATACCCGGATATCATTTCAAGAGAGATGTAAGATTTGGGCGTATGCCTTGACGGAAACAGGGCAAGTTGTGGAGAGAAAGAAAAAGGGTTACAGACTTGGCCATAACCCTTTGATTTTCCTGGTGCCGAGGGGCGGAATCGAACCACCGACACGGGGATTTTCAGTCCCCTGCTCTACCGACTGAGCTACCTCGGCAAGTCTCTGTCAGGTTTGGCAATTATTATTGCCTGGAGCGGGTTTGTCAAGTGAATAAACATGCCCATTTTAAACTTGGCCATGGTGTTGCCGGGTCTTTTTGAGCTCGAGGCAGATTTCCCTTACAGGTTTGCTCTCAAGGGCCTTTTGGGGGAGTTCATTCAGCAGCCTTGCCGCCGTATCCATGTCATTCTCGTAGTGCATGTAACCTTTGGCAAGAAACGCCAGGCAGAGGGGATCGTTTCTTTTTTTGTTCAAACATCTCGTCAGCAGTTTCTTGGCCTCGTGCCAGCGTCCTGTTTCAAGGGCCGCCTGGCCGCATATCCTTAGGAGGGAGAGTGCAGGGGTTTGGCTTTTTTCGATCTCGGGCCAGAGCAGTTCCATGAGTTCCTGGAATCTATTTTGTTTTATCCAGCAATTTGCAAGCCGTAGGAGCACGGCGGGATTGTGGGGGTCCATTTCATGGGCCTTATGGGCCTGTTTCTCAGCCTCTTTCAGCTTGCCGCAGTCAAGGTTGATGCCAGACAGATTGTAAAGGGCCATGAAATTGTCTGGCTCAGATTCGAGCACTTTGTGAAAGCAGCTTTTGGCCTCCTTTATGCGCCTCAGATCAGCGAGACAAACCCCCAGGCTATTAAGCAGGTTGGTGTCTGAGGGATTGATCTTGAGTCCTTTTCTGTATGCCTTGCAAGCGCCTCTGATGTCCCCCCATGAAAGGAGCAGGTCCCCGTGGACATTATGGGTGACATGATCGAAGATGGCCATTTTCCCCTTTCCGAGAAGGTGGGCGTGAAGCAGTGCAAGGAGGGCGTAGAATGGGGTAAATTTTCTAGACACCGAAGATTGCGATGCGCATGCAACACCAACTGTAATGCTGGTGCTGGCACCATTTGATAGCTTTTTAGACAAGGCCTGGGCCCAGCTATGAAGGCTTTGCCCCTGGCCTAAATCTGGCCTTTTGAAAAGGAGCAAGAGGCATCTTGCCCCTGCTTCAAAGACCTGGCATCTAAGGTCATTGTCGTTAAGGGTTTCTTTCAACCTTTTTGCCGCAGAAATGGACTCGAGGCTTACCATCACGCAGCAGGAGAGGGCGGTGAGCCTCAGGCCTTTGGGACGAAAGATCGTGCTTCTCAGGTCGGCATTGGTTTTTTGCCTTATCTCCTCAAGTGCCGAGGGCATAAGTACCGCACTCGCCAGCCCCTTGGCCAGGTGCTGGAAGTCCAGGATATGCCCATGGTCTTTTTGAATCGTGTGTCCTAGTATGGCCCGATAGGACAAGCGCATCTTTGGAAAAAGAAGGGCAAGCTGCCTTATGCCATCTGAGAATTCGATGGGCCCTCCATCGTGGAGCGCATACCACAAGGTTGAGCAACTCCGCCCACAGAATTCGATTTCGCCCTTTGAAAATACGCGCCTTATCACAGCCTTGGCCTCGTGTATATCTGGCACCCTTTTGTGAAAGCTCAATTGGATAATGTCACAGCCTGTGCCATCGCATGTGTTGGCAAGGTCTGCAAGATACCTGGGGGGTGCGTCTCCTTGGGACAACGTTCTTGAAAGCTTTGACAGATAAAGCCTGTCCCCAAGAAGTGTTTTCATGAGGCCCAGGGTCCTTTCTGCCTCTTGAGGAGAAACGTCCTTTGGAATGGCTGAGAATTCGAAAAGTCCAAGACAATTCCCATCCTGGCCAGTTACCAAGGGCACAACGGCCTTTTGCGCCACCCTATCCCAAAAGCCGGTTTTTAAGCGGATCTTTTTCTCAGCCCGTTCCCTCTGCCTGGCAGACATTGGTATATGATCAAGTATAGAAATCAGATCTTGTCCTTGGGGGCATGGTAAAAATCTTGCCTCTTCAAAGGGCAAGAGTCTCTTTAGCTCTTCTATTGTTTCATTACCGATTCTCAGGGGGTCCAGGGGGTGGAGCATTATGCCAAGAGGTTTCATGCGAATGCCTCTGCTCTTTGGTGCCTGGCTAAACAAGACCTATTCTTGCCGCTGCCTTTTGGATGCAATCGGCCACTATCGGAAACTGTTCATCCTTTATGGTTCGCACGTCAAGAAGGATCTTGTCATCTTCTATTCTTACTATTACTGGCGGGTCTCCTTTCCTCAACTCCCTTTCAAGAGCAGCCACAATGGAGCCCTTTTCATGGCCCCCACGGTTTACTTCAAGAGCGACAGCAGTGGATTTGAGATCCTGGAGGGGCAGGGCGCCTCCGCCTACCCTGGATACGGTTTCGCAGCTTTCTGTTTCAATGGCCTTTAACCCCTTTGCCCTTATGGCCTCAAGAAGGCCTTGGGCCCTTTGCCTCGTCTCCTCAAGGGGCATGGAGAGCATCTTGAGGGTGGGGATCCGGGAAAGGGCATCTTGAGGGTTCCTGTAGATCCTGAGGGTGCCCTCAAGTGCGGCAAGGGTGAGCTTGTCTATGCGTACAGCCCTGTTCAATGGGTTTTTCTTTATCTTTTCAACGAGTTTCTTCTTGCCAACGATGATGCCAGCCTGGGGGCCTCCAAGCATCTTGTCTCCGCTAAAGGAGACTAGATCTGCGCCTGCTTCTAGGGATTCCCTGACAGTGGGCTCATGGATGAATCCGTAAGGGCGGAGGTCTATGAGGTTTCCGCTGCCAAGGTCTTCTATTACAGGAAGGCCATGGCGTTTAGCAAGGGCCTTTAATTCTGTCATGGACACAGAAAGGGTAAAGCCCACTATGGCAAAGTTGCTTTGGTGCACCTTCATCAGAAGAGCGGTGTTTTCACCTATTGCCCTTTCATAGTCGGCAAGATGTGTTCTATTTGTGGCCCCTACCTCTTTCAGTATGGCACCGCTTCTGGCCATGACGTCGGGTATCCTGAATGAACCGCCTATTTCCACTAGTTCTCCCCTGGAGACCACGACCTCTTTGCCCTTGGCAAGGGTCTCAAGGGTTATGAGTACGGCAGCAGCATTATTGTTTACCACCAGGGCGGATTCGGCTCCTGTGAGTTCGCAAAGGATCTCCTCCACATGGCTGTAACGGCTGCCGCGCCTTCCCTTTTCCAAGTCGTATTCAAGATTGGAATAATTAACAGCAATCTGGAACATGGAGTTGAAAAGCTCTTCAGGAAGCAGGGATCTGCCAAGGTTGGTGTGGACTACCACGCCTGTGGCATTGACAAGGGGTTTGAGAGAAGGCTCCAGGGCCTTTTCAAGTTCCCTTTGGACCCTTTTTGTGACAGAATCCATGGATAATGCGCCAAGGTCTTTCAGGGAGCCAGACAGTATCAAATGGCGCAGGTCATCCAGAACCCTACGGCACACCCTTAGTTTTAAGGCGGAAGGGATGTCCACAGGAAGATCCTGGAGTATCTTGTCTGTCTTGGGAATTGATTTCAGAAGATCTTTGATGTCTTGAGAGGCATTCATGCTTAAAATTTATCTCCTTTGGCCGGGTAAAACTAAAGAAAGATGGCTGCAGGACGGCCTGGATTTTTATCTTAAGAAATTAAGAAATTACTATCAAGTAAAACTCCTGCCAACAAAGGCGGCCAAGGGCCCCATGAAAAGGAAAAAAGAACTCATGGACAGGGAGGCCCAGTTTTTGAACCGGGCCTTGCCAAAGAATAGTTATAAGATAGCCTTGGATCTAAATGGCAGAAACCTGTCCTCCAGGGAGTTTGCAAGTTTCTTGAAAGAAAGGGAAGAGCTGGGGGATAGAGACATTGCCTTTGTCATAGGAGGGGCGTTCGGGCTGGCCAAGAGGCTTCTTGACGAATGTAATTTTTCCCTTTGTCTTTCCAGGATGACATTCACCCACGAGATGTCCCGTCTTATTCTGCTGGAGCAGCTATACAGGGCTGCAACCATAAATACAGGCAGCCCTTATCATCATTGATCCTTACTCTACAGCCTCTACTGATGAAACCTCTGGCACCTCGCTCTTAAGATAGCGCTCTATACCTGCCTTCAGGGTTATCTGGCTCATGGGGCAGCCTTTACAGGCCCCTGTCAACCTGACATTTACAATTCCTGTCTCTTCATCCACGTCCACAAGCTCTACATCACCCCCGTCTTGTTGAAGCATGGGGCGTACCTGATCCAAGGCCTTTTGCACTTTTTCTTTCATTTTCATTGATACTCCTGAACGTCTTGTTTCAGATCCTTTGGAAAAGATCTGGAGATGATCTAAATAACCCTTAAACTGCAAGATGTCAAAAAGAGCGCTTTTCAAAGAGCCTGGCAAATCTTTGTGCCTGTTCTTTGATGTCTGGCGCTTTCCACAGGCTGCTGATAACAGCCACCATGTGTGCCCCTGCCTCAATGACGTGGGCAGCATTTTCAGGCGTGATCCCGCCAATAGCGCAAATAGGGATGCTCAATACCTTTCTGGCCTCCTGTAACAATGTGAGAGGGGCCTTTACGGCTTGGGGTTTTGTGGGCGATGGGAAAAAAGAGCCAAAGGCAACGTAGTCTGCTCCTGCCTCTTCCATCTCTATGGCTCTTTGCAAGCTGTTGTAGCAAGAGACCCCAATAATTTTATCTGGGAGCATCTTTCTCGCAGTATAAAGATCTGAATCGTCCTTGCCAATGTGTACCCCATGGGCATGTACCTTTTGAGCAAGTTTCACCCTGTCGTTTACGATGAATATTGCGCCTTGCTTTTTGCAGAGGTGGCACAACCTCGATGCCAATTCCATTAGCTCGCCATCGCTTCGTTCCTTTTCGCGAAGCTGTATGATGGCAGCGCCCCCTAAAATGGCTTCTGAAACCCTTTGGACAATGGAATCTTGAGAAATGAGGTTCGAGTCGGTGATGGCGTAAAGACCTTTGAGTTTCACGGGTGCTATTTTCCCCTTGGCCAATATGCTTTTTTCATGCCTTTTACCACGTGTCAGGCATACAAAAAAGAGGTTCTGCCGGCATATGAGTACCCAAGGCCTATTATCAAATGGCCTATTCAAAAAGTCGGGTCAATTATTCCTGCGTCAAGACGAATTTCTTTTGTGAGTCAAGATGTTGAAAAACAATCCCCAAAATATCAGGAGCAACAGGTCTTCGGTGATTTTTTTCTTGGGCCTCGTTTCTTCAGTCAAAATCTCTGATTTTTGAGGCCGCCTGGCTATGGCCAAGAAGTTTTTGCGTTTCAATTGCCCCATAATTACCCCTGTGGGGTGATTTTCATCTCCTGGCTGAACATGTATTTTTTTCAGGTACTTAAATAATGTTTTGGATTTGATTTTTTACAGGTAAGGCTAACGGAAACTCCTTGTGGCGGATCTGATGCCAAGTCTTCAGATTGAATAAAGGCTTTGTTTCATTCCTCGGTAATGGCATTTCATCACACTAAATCAGGTGTTCGTCTCCCCTTGGAGAACAACTGGGTCTCTCCCATGTCAAAGGCCATTTCAGGCAATACGCCAAGGCCGGCAGAGGAGGGCTTGAGCGGTGCCATAATAAATGTATCCGCACCCTTTAGCGGTGTAAGTCAGTTGGTTGTGGAGTTTGAATTTTTTTTAGTAGGCGCCCCCAGTCTACAAAAAGGGCGCTTAGGGTTTAGCCTTTTGGACCATACAGATCCATCAAGGCCCAATTTGAAGCTTTATGACGCGATAGAGGTAACAGATAATACTTATTTCTCTACAAGTCACTTTGGCTCCCTTGCACAGGGTGTGTGGAATTATCGACACTGGGAAAGCAGTCAAGGTTATGAGGGAAGTTATAGCGCCTCATGGCACTTAGATCCTGCAAAGACATATGTATTGGGAATAGGCACCTTGGGTTTTGATACCAAGGGGGAAAATCACTTTTTTTGGCACTGGGCTGGAGCAAAAAAATATCAAGTAGACATTGCTTCAGCCAAAACTGGCCCAAGGTCTTCTGCCATTTTTTTGCTGGAGGCTGATTTCATGGCCACTGTCACCATGAAAAGGATGGAGATGGTCTAGGTGTCACGACCACACCAGTTCTGTATCTGCGACTCCGAGACGTCATACAACTTTTTTGACCTTCCTGTTGACAACAAAGAACGGCAGGGGTATCCTAAATCGTAATTATTATTAACTAAGAATATAGCTAAATAAAATACGCCGAAATTGTGCAGAATATATGGCTCATAAAAAGAGGGCTTCTCTTGAAACATTGAGGAGTATTTGTAGAAAATCAGGGATAAAGCTGACTCCACAGCGCCTTGAAATCTTCAAGGAGATATCAGAGGCAGAGGATCATCCATCAGCCGAGGCACTTTATGCCAGGCTGAAAAAGCGGATGCCGACCATCTCCTTGGACACCATATACAGGACCCTTGCAACCTTTGAAAGGTTGGGGCTCATAAAGAAGGTGCACGTGCTGTATGATCAGGCGAGGTTTGACCCTGATACAGACAGTCATCACCATTTCATTTGTACAAGGTGCAAGAAGATTATAGATTTCAAATGGCCGGAGTTTGATGCCGCTTCTCCTCCAAAAGAGACCGGGAGCTTTGGAAAGATCTTTGTGCAACAGGCCGAATTGAGAGGCCTTTGCAATAGCTGTCTGAAAAAGGAAAGATCCTGAAAGAAGGGTGTTTTTTTGGGTTTTTGGTAAGAATTATTCTTATATAGTTATTTAAAATAAAAAAGAACAAGTTTGTATTTTCTGGCGGCTTCAAGGTGAGGGGCTGTCAAATCCATTAAGACAAGGAGGAATATAAATAAATGATGAAAATCTTTTGGACAATTGCACCATTATTGGCAATGTCAGTATGTGTGGCTGCCTCGTCAGCCCTGGCGGTCCAGGAAAGACCTTTGGGGCTTCCACCGGTTCCCATCCCTGCTGACAATCCACAGAGCCCTGAAAAGGTGGCCCTTGGAAAGAAGCTTTTCATGGACAAGCGTTTCAGCGCAGACGGCACCATTGGCTGTTCCACGTGCCACATGGAAGAAAAGGCGTTTACAGACGGGTTGCCAGTGGCCAAGGGGATAAAGGGACTAAAGGGCACAAGGAATTCTCCCACTGTGGTAAATGCAGCCTATTATAAAGAGCAGTTCTGGGATGGCAGGGCCGCTTCATTGGAGGAACAGGCCAGGGGGCCTTTTGTCAACCCGGTGGAACACGGCCTCAAGGATTTTGCCCCTATAGTTGAGACAATAAAGAAGGATCGTGAGTATCCTGGCATGTTCAAAAAAGCCTTTGGCATAAAGGCGGAACAGGTTTCCATGGATCATGTGGTAAAGGCGATAGCCTCTTTTGAAAGATCCCTGGTATCTGGAAATTCACCTTTTGACAGGTACATGTATGGAGGACAAAAAGATGCCATGTCGGAAGCGGCTATCCGCGGCCTACAGATTTACCGCACAAAGGCAAGGTGCCAGGACTGTCATAGGATCGAGCAGACCAGCGCCACCTTCACAGACAATAAGTATCACAATCTCGGTGTTGGGTTTTCGCTTATTGAGCCTGAGATCTTCGATATAGTCAAAAAGGTAAAAAAGGCCAAAAAGGCCGGAATAGCATTGGACGACGATATTTTGAGCAGCCAGAAGATATCGGAGCTTGGGCGCTTTGCAGTCACCTTGGATCTCGAAGACATAGGCAGATTCAAGACACCCACCCTGAGAAATGTGGCTGTAACAGGGCCGTATATGCACGATGGAAGCATTGAGACCCTGGAAGAGGTGATTGAGCTTTACGATCAGGGTGGAGAAGACAATCCCATGTTGGACAGTGGAATCAGGCCCTTGAGGCTCACCGACCAGGAAAAGGCGGATCTTTTGGCATTCTTAAAGGCCCTGACCAGCCCAGAATACCAAGAGAAAAAATAGTTCAGAGGCCCTTTAAGGCAGTCCTCGATGATGTGTAATCCCAAGGAGGAATTTATGAAAAATAAGATGAACCGCAGGAGTTTTTTGAAAAGGTCGGCCGTCGCAGCTGCTGCGGCAACTTTGCCCCTGAGTCTTGTCGAGTTTTCATGGGGCAGTGGAGACAGCAGGAATTTCACCTTTGCATATATTTCTGATTCCCATTTGACCCATGTTAAGGGGGCGCAGTTTGTGAGAAATTTTGATAAAGGTCTAAAAAAAGCGGTGACAGAGTGCAATTTCATGTCGCCCAAGCCTGATTTCGTGGTCTATGGGGGTGATCTTGCACAGCTTGGCAAAAGGGAAGAGCTCGATCATGGCCTCGAGATCATGTCCAGACTTCGCCACCCTGTAAAGTGGGTGATAGGCGAGCATGATTACTATCTGGATCTTGGTAAATACTGGCAGGAGAAGATGGGCAGTCTCCATTACAGTTTTGATCACAAGGGTGTGCACTTTGTGGTGTTAAATAGCATCCTCACCTATGATGCCTGGATAGGAAAGTGGAAGAGCCCTGAAGAGCGCATGTCAAACATGGCCAGGCTGGACAACCCCAATGGTTCACCCTTCATGGTGGGGCAGAAGCAAAGAGAGTGGCTGAAAAGGGATCTTGCCAAGGTGTCAAAAAAGAGCCCCATTGTGGTCATGTCCCATTCCCCACTCTACAAGATTTTCAAGCCGTGGAATTTCTGGACTGATGATGCGGAAAAGGTGCAGGCGCTCCTAAAGCCGTTTCAGAAGGTGACTGTACTTCATGGTCATGTGCATCAGATTCTGTACAATCAGATTGGAAACATCACCTTTGAGGCAATGATGTCCACATCGTGGCCCTGGCCATACCCGGTTAGTTACATCAAGAAGGCCAATCAGGTGCCAAGGCTCACTGTGATGATGAATAGAGCCGATCCCTTCCATGAAAGGGACGCAACAGGCTGGTCTGTCCTGAACCTCGATGATGGAAGGGTGACAAACCATTACAAGCTCTGGGAAAACAAGGACAGGGTATTGAAGTACGACAAAAGGCTTGGATATCCGATAGATGTTGAGTACCAGGCCCCGGCAAAGAGGATTCCTCCTCAGGAACATTATTAAAACAAGGAGAAGAAAAGATGGCTAAAGGTCTTAGAAATAGTGTGTTGCTGGTTCTGTTTTGTTCCCTGGTCGCATCTGCTTCACTTTTTGCAGATGAATTTACAAAAGAGGATCTCAAGAAATGGAATAAAGAGTTCATGTCCGTGGTGAAAGAAGGAGATGCCCTGTTTCACAGCAGCAAGCTGGGCACAAATACCGTGTCTTGTGACATGTGCCACCCAAATGGCACGAACACCCATCCTGAGACATATCCAAAGTTTCAGAAACAGATAGGAAAGGTCGTGGCCCTGCGGGACATGATAAACTGGTGTATTCAAAACCCCTTAGAAGGAGAGCCCCTTAAGCTTGATGATCCTAAGATGATAGCCCTTGAGGCATACATCACCTATGAAAGGGCAGGCAAGCCCCTGGCACCAGGAAAGCACTGAAACAAGGGGATATAAGATAAGATACGGGACGAGGCCCAAGGAAGGAGAAAGCTTTCCTGTGGAGCCTTGTCCTTTCTATTTCCAGTTTCTTATGATTTCAAGCACCAGCAGAGTTGATTCCACCATATCGGAAAGCCTTATGAATTCATCTGTTGTGTGCACCTTTTGCATGCCAATCCCAAGTATCACTGTGGAAAGCCCCTTTTGGTTGAAGATGTTGGCATCGCTGCCCCCCCCAGTCTTTTCCAAATGGAGCTTCCGTCCCAATGCCTTGCCAGCCTGGAGTACGGTCTTGATTACCTGGTGGTCCTCTGGTACGTGCATCAAGGGGTAATCGTCTGTAACAGTTGAGGTGATAAAGGGTTCCTTGGCCTTTTGAGTCTGTTTTTCGTCTAGCCTGTGGTATTCCTCGGCCGTCTTGTAGAAACAGCCTATCAGCTCATCCTGGATCCTTTTGAGCATCGCAGCTTCGTGGCTTCTAACCTCTCCTTGCACCTCTACGAGATCGGGAATGATGTTAGTGGCAGTACCTCCCTTGATTAGACCAATATTGCAGGTGGTATCTGCATCTATTCTGCCCTGGGGCGCTTTGGATATTGCTTTTGCCGCTATCTTTATGGCATTGACCCCTTTTTCAGGATTTATCCCAGCATGGGCTGATCTGCCATGTACCTCGATATTGAATCTAATCGCTGCCGGGGCCCTGTTGATTACGGCATCTGGATCTGTGGAGTCCAGGGCGTAACCTGCACGGGCCTTCAATATGGATGGGTCAAGGGCCTTGGCACCCAAAAGCCCTATTTCTTCACATGTGGTAAAGACCATCTCTATTGGGCCAAAATCCATCTTGTTTTCCTGGAGACAGTTTGCAGCCTCAAGCAGTATGGCTATGGCAGCCTTGTCGTCGCCTCCCAGGACTGTTGAGCCGTCACTCCTGAATACGCCATCAGAAAAGACTGGCTTGATGTTGGTGCCTGGCTCTACAGTATCCATATGGGCATTGAAGAAAAGAGGCGTCCCTTCCTTGTTACCCTTGAGCCTTACGACTATGTTGCCTGTCTCCGAGCCGGTTTCGATGCCAGAGCCGTCTTCAGTAACAACGGCGCCTGGGAAGTCCTTGAACCAGGCCCTTAGCCATTTGGCAACCCGCCCTTCATGCTTCGAGGGGCTGTCTATCCTGACCAGGTTTAAAAAGGTATCGGCCAGCCGGTCCTTGTTGATCTTAATCCTCTCCATGTTCCCCTCTTCCTTTAGCCTTTTCAAGCAATACCATCTCAAGTACCTGATCCATGTTTCTCACTGGCAGAAAATCGAGTTTCCGCCTGATCTTTTCCGGGATCTCATCGAGATCCTTTTCATTCTTTTCTGGGATTATCACAGATGGAATGCCCTCCCTCAAGGCAGCAATGGCCTTCTCCTTAAGGCCCCCAATAGGCAGCACCCTTCCTGTGAGGGTGATCTCTCCTGTCATGGCATAATCTTTATTCACCGGCCTTTGCAACAGGGACGAAACCAGGGCTGCCGTCATGGTGATTCCGGCCGAAGGGCCATCCTTTGGGATGGCACCAGAAGGCACATGGATATGTATGTCGGTTTCATCAAAGATCTTGGGGTCGAGCTCAAGCTCCTTGGCCCTGGCCCTTGTCCAGCTAAGGGCTGCTTGTGCCGATTCTTTCATGACGTCTCCGAGGAGGCCGGTTAGGGTAAGATTTCCCTTTCCTGGCATGGCCTGCACCTCGATCCTCATGACCTCGCCTCCATAGGCCGTCCATGCAAGCCCTGTGGCAACCCCCACCTGGCTTTCCTCCTTGATGAAATCAGAGATGAATTTGGGTGGGCCAAGGTACTTGTGCAGGTTTCCTGCCGTGATCCTAAATGGCCCCTTTTCCCCCTCTGCGACCCTGCAAGCAGTTTTTCTGCACAAGGCCCCGATCTGTCTTTCAAGTTCCCTCAGGCCGGCCTCCTCTGTGTATTCCGATATGATAAGGTCCAGTGCCCTGCCTGAGATGTCGAGTTGGGACGTTTTAAGGCCGTTTTCCTTGATCTGTCTCGGGATGAGGTATCTTCTTGCAATGGCCCTTTTTTCCTCACTGGTATATCCAGACAGACGCAATACCTCGAGGCGGTCCAGCAGGGCCGAGGGTATGGTGTCGAGTATGTTGGCGGTGAGGATGAAAAGCACCTTGGAAAGATCAAAGGGGATCTCTAGATAATGGTCTGAAAAGGCGTGGTTTTGCTCTGGGTCCAGGACCTCCAGGAGGGCTGCGGCAGGATCTCCCCTGAAATCCGCACCTATCTTGTCCACCTCGTCCATCATGAATACAGGGTTATTGGTGCCCGCCCTTTTCAGGCTTTGGATTATTCGTCCTGGCATGGCACCTACATAAGTGCGCCTGTGCCCTCTGATCTCTGCCTCGTCCCTCACTCCACCCAGGGAGATGCGGACGAATTCCCTGCCAAGCGCCCTTGCAATAGATTGTCCAAGAGAGGTCTTGCCAACACCAGGAGGCCCCACGAAACAAAGGATGGGGCCCTTTACCGCCCTGTTGAGTTTCCTGACGGCAATATATTCGATAATCCGTTCCTTGATCTTTTCAAGGTCGTAATGATCTTCATTCAGGATCTTTCTGGCGCGCTTGATGTTAAGCTTGTCCCTGGATGTGACAGACCAGGGCAGCTCCACAAGCCAGTCGAGATACGTCCTGACAATGGCCGCTTCGGATGAATCCGGATGCATGAATTCGAGTCTCTTGAGTTGCTTGAGTGCTTCCTTTTCGGCAACTTTAGGCATTTCCGCCTGGAGTATCTTTTCCTTATATTCGTCTATCTCCTTCTGACGTTCATCTATCTCGCCAAGTTCCTTCTGGATTGCCCTTAATTGTTCTCTCAAAAAGATGTCTCTCTGGGTCCTGCCCATCTCTTCCCTGGCTTCAGACTGGATCTTGGCCTGAACGGAAGACACTTCTATCTCCCTTGTCAGGAGTCTTGAGATCTTTTTGAGCTTTTCCACTGGATCGAGCATTTCGAGGAGGGCCTGGGCCTCTCCAGGCTGCAACTTCAGATTGGAGCCCACTATGTCTCCAAGCCTTCCAGGTTCGTTTACAGTGCTTAGAACAGAGCCCAGTTCAGGTGTATAGATGTTTTTAAGGTTGAACAATTTTTCTGCCTGTTCCTTCACATGGCGCATGAGGGCCTCGATTTCCACAGAGGGTTTTACGATTTTGTCTTCCAGGGGTTCAACCTTTACCTGGAAAAAGGGATGGGTTTGGACAAAATCGAGGATCTTTCCCTTGAGGAGCGCCTGTGTGAGTATCTTGAGCCTGCCATCTGGAAGCTGGAGCGTTCGCATGACTGCAGCAATGACTCCTGTTCCATACAGGTCGGCTGGGTCAGGGTTGTCTATACGGGCATCCTTCTGGGCCGCAAGCAGCAAAAGCCTGTCATTGGTAAGGGCCTCGTTCACGGCTGCAACTGACGACTCCCTACCTACAAATAGGGGGATGACCATTGAAGGAAATACAATCACGTCTCTAAGTGCCATGAGTGGCAGTATTTCTGGTATTTCGTAGTGTTCAGGTATTTCCAAGTCAAAAAGATCTGTGACAGAACTATCGAATTTCATATTCTTTTTTGACTCCTTTTTCTCAATAGAGCCGAAATCCTGTGGCATGCTATAAAATGGCCTTTTCCCATCTCCTTCATGGCGGGTCTGGAGTCGAGGCATCTTTGTTCGACAAAAGGGCATCTTGGAGAAAAGACACATCCATTCTGGTCCGTGGGTTTCGAACTTGCGCCAGAATCTCTTCTGATTGGAGGCGGTGAAGGCTGCCCCTTCCTGTACAATTTGGGGTCTGGAACAGGGACAGCGCTGAGAAGGTATTCGGTATACGGATGGTGGGGATGACAACCCCCTTTGGGGCCTTTGCCTCCAAGATCAAAGGTGTTTCTTGGCATTATTTCCATCAGGTTTCCTTTGTACATCACTGCTATCCTGTGGCTTACAAATCCCACCAAGGGAAGATCATGTGAAATAAAAAGGCAAGAGATCCCTTTGGATTCATGAAGATCCAGCAACAGGTTTATTATCTGGGCCTGGACCGATACGTCAAGGGCAGATGTGGGCTCGTCAGCAACAATAACGTCAGGCCTGGTGGCCAGAGCCCTGGCTATACATATTCTCTGTCTTTGCCCACCACTGAATTCGTGGGGATAACGGTCCTCTATGCCTGGAGTGTCAAGCCCGCTGATTCGAAGAAGCCTTCGAACCTCTTGCCTTAGCTCCTCATCCCTTACGAGCTTGTGGATGCGAATTGGCTGGCTGATGGTCTGAAAGATGGTCTTCTTGGGGTTCAGTGAGGAAAATGGATCTTGGAACACCATCTGAACCCTTTTTCTAAAGGCCTTCATGGCCTCTGGTTTGCCAAAGGGGATGGGCTGGCCTTCAAAAAGGACTTGGCCTTCGGACGGTTGTTCAAGTCCGAGAATAAGCCGTGCGAGAGTGGATTTGCCACAGCCGCTTTCACCCACTAAGCCAAGGACCTCCTTCCTCTTTAGTTCAAGGCTCACCTTTTCTAGGGCCTTCAATGTCCTAATTTCACTAGAGAAAAAGCCCTTTCTTACCTTGTAATAACGGCTGGCATTGCGCAGCGCACAAAGAATAGGCTGTTCCATCAGGATATAAACAGGGGCTTACCTGTCATTTCATGGGGCTTTGGAAGACCCATAATGGCAAGGAGCGTAGGGGCAACATCTGCCAGTATGCCTTGGTGTAAGGTGGCATTGAGGCGCTGGTCATCGACGAGGTAACAGGGCACCTTGTCTGTTGTGTGGGCTGTGGCAGGGCTGCCATCAGGCAGTTTCATGATTTCGGCATTTCCATGATCAGCCGTGATGATTACAGCTCCTCCAGTATTTCTGAATCTTTCCGTCACCTTACCAACGCATTCGTCAACTACTTCACACGCCTTTATGGCCGCCTCTAAGACTCCAGTATGTCCTACCATGTCTCCATTGGCAAAGTTGACTACAATAAGGGAATAGACTCCCTTGTCAATGGCCTCTAGAAGTTTGGCAGTGATTTCCCTTGCGCTCATTTCAGGTTTCAGGTCATAGGTGGGCACATCCTTTGGAGAGGGTATGAGAATCCGATCTTCCTGGGGGAAGGGTTCCTCTTCTCCTCCGTTGAAGAAGTATGTGACATGGGCATATTTTTCCGTTTCAGATATCCGAAGCTGTCTTAGGCCCGCCTTGCTTACCACTTCTCCAAGTATGTTCTTTAGACGGGCTGGAGGAAATGCCACAGGAAGATCAAAGGTTTCGTCATAGCGGGTCATGGTCACATAGGTGGAAAGATTTGGCCTGTCGTGTACGTCGAAAAATGAAAATCCTTCTTCAGTGAGGGCCCTTGTCAGTTCCCTTGCCCTGTCGGCCCTGAAATTAAAAAATATGACTGCATCTCCATCCTTCAAGGGTCCTTTGGCCCCTTTGGCTATGGGGCATATATCATTTTCAATGAGGATCGGTGTGATGAATTCGTCTGTTTCGCCCTGTTCATAGGCGTGTTTCACCGCTTCTGCTGGATCCTTTTCCAGGCGGCCCTTTGCCCTTACGAGCATTTCATACGCCCGCTCCACCCGGTGCCACCTTTTGTCCCTGTCCATGGCGTAGTACCTGCCACATACAGACGCTATGGCGCCAGAGCCAAGCTTTTCCATCTCCTTCATGAGCCTTTCAAGATGTTGAATGCCGCTCTTTGGAGGCGTGTCCCTGCCGTCCATGAATGCGTGAACGCATACCCTTTCTCCGATCTTGTGGTCGGCAGCCATTTTCAAGAGGGCAAAAAGGTGCTCCATCTGGCTGTGGACTCCACCATCCGATACCAGCCCCATGAGGTGAAGCCTGGCCTTTGGATCGTTTCGTACTGCTTCCATTGCGGATTTGAGAACTGGGTTGTCGAAGAAGGAACCGTCCTTTATGGCCATGTTGATCCTGGTAAGCTCCTGATAGACAATCCTGCCTGCCCCAAGGTTCAGATGGCCTACTTCTGAATTTCCCATCTGGCCAGGAGGTAGTCCCACTGCCTCTCCAGAGGCTTCAAGGAGAGTAAATGGGTATTTCCCCTGGTACATGTCGAGGTTAGGGGTGTTGGCAAGTTTGAAGGCATTGCCATCCTTTTCTTCACGCCAGCCACATCCATCCATTATAACGAGCATGACAGGTCTGATCTTCTCTGAATTGTCAGCCATTTATTTCCTCCAGGGCCGGTTCTGCTTCTTCTGCCAAGGATAGCCTTGGAGCCTCACTCCAGAGACCTTCCAAGTCATAGAAGGAGCGAACGGGTTCATAAAAGAGATGAACGATTATATCATCAAAATCCAGAAGTACCCATTTGCCTTCATCTTCCCCTTCCACACTTCGGCATCTGATCTTGAGCCTGCTAAGGGCTCTTCTCATTTTGCTGGCCATGCCTTGGACATGTTTTGTGGATCTTCCTTGGGCGATTACGAAGAAATCGGCTATGGGAGAGATCCCGCGCATATCCAGGATGCAGATGTCTTCTCCTTTGTTGTTTTCGATTTCTCTGAAGATCTTTCTCACTGTACTTATGCCTGTAGTTGTGCCAGAAACCGGGTCTTCGGCCCGTTTCCCCTTGATTGAAACGTATAGGTTGTTTGAAGCCATATACCTCCTTACCTTTTCGGGCACCAGGAATCTTACTGATAACCCTGTGCGCGCCCTTTTTCTGATGTCCGTTGACGAAATATCAAGACGGCTTATCTCAACAAGCCTTATTCTGCCTCCATGCTCAGATAAAAACAGACCCCTGACGCCGACAGCCTCCTTGAAATCGGGGAAGGCCCTAAAGAGTCCCCTTTCCAGATCCTTAATGGAGTAAGGCGGCCTTGTTATGACCAGCAGTTCTGAAAGCAGGGGTAGCCTTTTGTAATCCTTCCAGGTGCCTATTTCCAGAAAGGCGTCACTGCCCAAAATGAAGAAGAACGAACGGTCTGGGCCATAGGCGCTTTTTAGCTCCTCGAGGGTATCCACAGAATAAGACGGACCTTGCCTCTTGGCCTCTATATCCATTGCCTTGAAATGTTCAACACCATCTACTGCAAGCTTCACCATCTCAATCCTGTGGGCAAAAGGAGTCAGGGGTTTGGCTGCTTTGTGGGGAGGCCTGGAGGCAGGCATGAACCAGATTTCATCCAACTGCATCCCTTCGTAGACCTCTTCGGCTGCTCTCAAGTGGCCGAGATGTATTGGATCGAGGGTGCCACCAAAGAGGCCAATGCGCTTCTTTTTATTGTCTGATTTGTCCGTCACCAAAAGCAATAAATTTAGTCGTTGTCAGTTCTTCAAGCCCCATAGGGCCATAGGCATGAAGCTTGGACGTGCTGATGCCGATTTCTGCTCCAAGGCCCAGCTGGCCTCCGTCGTTAAAGCGGGTGGAGGCATTCACCAGCACCAGGGAGGCGTCCACCTCGTTCAGAAACCGCCTGGCTCTATGGTAATCCTTGGTGATAATAGCCTCTGTATGATTGGAACCATACATGTCTATATAGTCCATGGCCTCTTCCATGGAGTCTACAACCTTGACCGCAAGGATGAGGTCCAGGAATTCCTGGCCCCAGTCGTCTTTGGCAGCAGGTTTAGCAAATGTCAAGATTTCGAGTGTCTTGGGGCATCCTCTAATTTCCACTCCGGCCTTTCTGAACTCTTCTCCCATAGCAGGCAGGAACTGGGCAGCCACATCCTTGTGGACCAGCATTCCCTCCATGGCGTTACATACCCCTGGCCGTTGCACCTTGGCGTTAAAGCAGATCTGTCTGGCCATATCCAGATCCGCACCTTTGTCCACATAACAGTGGCATACCCCTTTGTAGTGCTTCAAAACAGGAATCTGGGAATGTTGTACCACAAACCTTATAAGGCCTTCTCCACCCCTAGGGATAATGAGATCTATCTCTTCTTCCCTTGAAAGCATTTCTGTGACAGCAGAGCGGTCAGTGGTGGGGATTACTTGAACTGCATCCTGGGGCACATGAAATTCTTCCAGTGCCTCCTGAAGTACTGCCGCCAGGGCAAGATTTGAGTTTATCGCGTCTGAGCCACCTTTTAATATTACAGAGTTGCCAGCCTTGAGACAGAGTCCAGCAGCGTCAATGGTGACATTTGGCCTTGATTCATAGATCATCCCAATGACCCCAAGGGGTATCCTGACCCTGCCAACGAGCAAGCCATTCGGCCGTTTCCACATCTTTGTCACTTCGCCGACTGGGTCAGGAAGGGCTGCTACCTCCCTTAGTCCCTGGGCCATGGAGTCGATTACCTTGTCGGAAAGTGCGAGTCTGTCGAGAAACGCAGATGAAAGGCCTTTGGCCTGGCCATTTTCCAGGTCTTTTTTGTTCTCTTCCTGGAGCTGCGACCTGTTGGCGAGGATACGCTCCGCTGTGGAAAGAAGAACTTTGTTCTTTGTGTCGGTTCCCAGGTTGGCAACCTTTCTGGCAGCTGCCTTTGCCCGTTTCGCCATGTCGGCAATGAGTCTGGCTGTTTCACTCATATCAATCTGCTCCTTCCTGAAAGGCTTTTTATTCTGTTGCAACATGTAATGTCGTTAGTTGTAACCAAGTGCAGCCGCATATCCCCTTTCATAAAAAAAGGGGAAAATCTTTTCGATTTTCCCCTAATTTAATCCCTTAACAGTGGAATTGCCAGATACTAAATAATTAATGGTTCGCTAGAACAGTGCTATTCAACCTTCACTTCGATCTTCCTGGGTTTCACCTCTTCGCTCTTTGGCAGGAAGATCTTGAGAACTCCTGCGTTCATGCTGGCCTCTATCTTGGAGACATCTACGTCTGGTCCAAGGGTGAATGCCCTTTCAAAGGCCTTTCCATTGAATTCAACATAAAGGGGAGTGATGTCTTTGGGCACGATATCCCCAATTTCGCCCTTTATGGTGAGAAGGTTTTTGTCAACATTCACATCGAGATTTTCCTTGGGAACACCAGGCATATCTGCAAGAAGGAGGATCCCTTCTTCGGTTTCATATATATCCACTGGCGGAGTCATCACAACAGGCTGCCTTTTCTGCTCATGGGCTGGCCTGGTTTCAGTCTTGACTGCCATTTCAGTTCCTTTTGCTTCTGCCATTTTTACCTACCTCCTTGTTGTTTTTTTCCATCTCCATCAATTCACAGCCACTTCTATCTTCTTGGCCTTTTCTTCCTCTTTTTTCTTTATGGAGACATTGAGGATGCCATTTGAATATTTGGCATCTATCTGGGAAGTGTCCAGACCCTCAGGCAAGGCAATGACCCTTCTGAATTTGCCACTGAAACGTTCTTTTCTGTAGTAGCCAGTTACCTTGTAGTCTTCACCCAACTCCTTTGAGGTATCGCGTCCTGCTGAAATGGTGAGCATGTTTTTCTCAATGGTCAGGTCTATATTTTCGGGGTCCAGTCCAGGGGCAAACAGGTATATGAGAACCCTGTCAGGGGTTTCCCCAATATTTACGGCTGGGATGGGCACCCTGGTACCTTGAGTGCCAGGTGTGGTAAAATAATTTTCATTGAAAATCCTCTCCATTTCCCGATTGAGCCTGTCAAAATCTTGCCATATAGGGTCACTCAGGGAAAACCATGGTCTAAGCATTTTATGTGTCCTCCTTTATAACTTTCTTGAATTTATGAATGTTTTAAGGCAAATAGAATCATACTCACCTTTACGGTAAGCACTCTCTTTAAGCAGTCAAGCCTGGAGGGCAAAAAGTGGGCCGTTTTTTGACACAAAAAAACCCTGCCATCATCGAAGTGGCAGGGGGATGCAAGGATGGATTATGCGAAAAAGATTCTTTAGCGTTCTATCTTACCGGCAATAAAATCTTCTGTCCTCTTGAATGCCACGTCGTCTGTCATTTGTTCCGGAGGATGTTTCATGAAATAGGCTGAAGCTGAAAGGAGGGGGCCACCGATTCCCCGCTCTAGGGCGAGTTTACAGCAACGGATGGAGTCTATTGCCACCCCTGCGGAATTTGGAGAATCTTCTACTGAAAGCCTCAGCTCCAGGTTCATGGGCACGTCTCCAAAGAGTTTGCCCTCCATTCGGATGAAAGCCAGTTTGTTGTCTTTTTGCCAGGGTACATAGTCACTGGGGCCAATATGGATATTTTCTGGTTCCAGGGGTTGAGGCAGCACAGACTGGACAGCCTCTGTCTTTGAAAGCTTCTTTGACTTCAGCCTGTGACGGTTCAGCATATTGAGAAAATCGGTATTGCCTCCAGTATTCAGCTGATAGGTCCTTTCGAGCTTTACACCCCTTCTCTTGAAAAGATTTGCCAAGATTCTGTGGGTGATGGTGGCGCCCAGCTGGGATTTGATGTCGTCGCCTACAATGGGGAGGTTTTTTTCCTGGAACTTTTTTGCCCATTTCGGGTCGCTACATATGAAAACAGGCATATTGTTGATGTAACCAAGGCCTGCTTCAAGGGCGCAATCAGCATAGAATCTCACTGCCTTTTCAGAGCCGACTGGCAGATAGTTGACAAAGACTTCTGCGCCAGAGTCCTTTAGGATCTTTACAATCTCTTCCTTTGTTGGTTCTGGCTCCTCAGCCAGCACAAAGGTTCTGTCTTCTGGATAGTCGGCCATATGTTCAGAGAAACCATCCAATACCTTGCCCATTCGGACACTCACCCCAGTCGTGGGTATGTCCTTGCAGAAGACAGTGGTACAATTTGGCAGGGCGAATATTGCCTCGGAAACGTCCCTGCCCACCTTTCGTTTGTCTATGTCGAATGCTGCAGCAACTTCTATATCTCCTGGCCTGTAGCCGCCTATTTCCCAATGCATCAGGCCGATGGCGTCCTCTGGCGATTTTTTTTGATAATAGTTTATCCCTTGCCACAATGAAGAAAAGCAGTTACCAACTCCGGCTACGGCAATCCTGATTTTAGACATCTGTCCCTGATCCTCCCCTGAAACACTTAAATCTGGCGTACCCCTCAGCCGTCTATTGTTTCTTCCTGGTCCTCGATCTCTATTTCGAGTTCAAAAAAACTCGTGCCGCAATCATAACATTTCACATCGAGCATATCTTCTCGGGTAAGGGAAACGTAGATTTCATCGCAGCCGCAGTCACACTTACCCTCAACAGAATCCTTGATAACCTGCTCTATCTGCGGCTGAATCTCCGCTGGTATATCTGGATCAAAAATGATTTTCACTAAATTCCTCCAGCGCCCAAATTGATCATTGGACCTGATTCATTCAAAAAAACTAATCGTCCAATGTAACAATTTATTTTTCGAATTGCAAAGGCTTTTACCCCTGTTTTTAAAAAGAAAATATTATAACTTACCAAAACCACTTATGTTTTTTTAAATGCTGGGGTGTTGCCATTTGAAGACGGTATCCCAAAAATGAATGAGGTAGCCCTGGTCTTTTCCAAGGCTACCTCTTGCATTTCTGACTGTGGGCCAGACGGGTTCATCTGGCCATCCAGTTTACGAGTTTTACTGACAGTAAGGTTAAGTGCTACTTGCCCCCGTGGGGACTTTTTGATACCGCGGCATTGGTTTGGAGCAGATCCTTGTGGACCTCTACAGGGTATTTCTTTTTGAGCTTGGCGATGATTTCATCTCGAATTTTACGCTGTTTTTCCCTGGTGAGTTGTTGTCTGATCCGCTGTTGTACGTCCTTGAAAGACTCCTGCCTGCTGGGCTTTTTGTCCTCCAATTTTATTATATGGTATCCAAAAGTAGTCTTTACAGGCTGGCTTATCTGGCCGACCTTTAAGCTGAAGGCAGCCTTTTCGAATTCTGGGACCATTCTGCCCTTTTGGAAATAACCCAGGTCTCCGCCCCTGCTCTTGGAACCAGGATCATCAGAGTATTCCTTGGCAAGCTTGGCAAAATCTTCGCCTTTCAATGCCTTTGCCCTGATCTTTTCCGCCTTCTTTTTGGCCTCTGCCCATGCCTTTTTGTCTGCATTGGCAGGCACCTTTACGAGGATATGGCGCGCGCGTACCTGGGCAGGTTCCTGGAACTCCGACTTGTGTTGCTCATAGTATGCCTTTACTTCCTTGTCTGTAACATTGACCTTGTCTTCGATGTTTTCCCTCATGAATTCCTGGGCCAGGAGGGCATTGGTCATGTCCTGAATGCGTTTTTTGACAGCAGGTTTATCCTGGAGGTTTTTGCTCCGGGCTTCTTTGGCCATAAGTGTCAATTGTACCCAGCGGTCCAGGAGCTGTTCCTTGAGTTGAGGATTTCTGGCAACTGCCATCTGAAGTTGTGGGGGCAAGGAGGCGATCTGGTCGTTGAATTCTTTGAGTGTCAACTTGAAGCCACCAACTTCTGCTAAAACCTTGTCTGCCCCTTTCTCTTTTGCATCAGCTGAAGGGCAGGTGGTACTCAAAAGGCAAAGTGCAGCAAATGCTGCAATAAGAATGGCCGTGGTTTTGTTTTTCATCAAATTCTCCTTTTTCAATAAATGAGGAACTTATGTGATAATGGTTCTGGATTTGTAAAGACCGGGCTTAACAGTAGCATTGGGGCATACAAGTGAACCTTGCCCCAGGATCACCCCTGGGTTGGTGACAGAATTACAACCGGTTTGCACCCTGTCGCCTAAAATGGCGCCAATCTTCCGCCGGCCTGTGTCAAGGCTCTGTCCACTGTCAGACCTGATCTTGACGGAACCGGGTCCGAATTTCAGATTAGCAAGTTTTGTGCCCGCGCCAAGGTTCACCTGGTTGCCAAGGATGCTGTCTCCTATGTATGCAAAGTGGCCTGCCTTGGCTCCGTCGAGAAAGATGGAGTGTTTGACCTCGGTGGTATGGCCCACCACACAGTCTGCCCCTATGAGGCAATCCCCCCTAAGATAGGCACCTTGGCGAATCTCTGTGTTTTCGCCGATGATCACAGGTCCTTTCAAGAGCGCACCAGGCTCTATTATGGCACCACTACCTATCTCCACCCGAAAGTCCACAAAGACAGCCCCAGCACAGATGACAGCCGCTTCCTTCACCATTTCACCTTCCACCCAGACCTGGATCTTGCCCTTTGTGTCATCGTTGCACACGATTTCAAATCCATCATTCAGCCAGCCTCCAGGTAGCAGGGCGATAGGGTTTTCCAAAGGGATCCCCAACTGTATGTCTTCTGGTAGGTTGGGCTTGATCGTGCCTCTCAGGAATGGCTTGAGGCGGTCCAGGACAGTCCAGACAGGTTCTGATTCTGCAAATAAGGGGGCCATTTTGTGGGGGACTGTGCCGAAAAATTCGTGCCACTCAACGTGGGCCATCACACACCACCTTCCTGTTGCCTTGCATAATCTTTGAGGAGCCTTATGGCTATTTCGATGTCGTAGAGGTGTGTAGGTGGCTCCCCCTTCCTGCCTTCCTTTTTGTAGAGTTCCGCAGCCTGGGTGATTGCAGTCCAGGGAACCCAGCCATGTTCATCCCAAAGAGATGCATCACTCTGATCCCAAAGCCTGAATTCTATGTCATCCTTGTTGAGCCTGACATACATCCGCAGGTTCTTATTTTCCAGCAATGGATAATAATAAAGACCTCTGTCGTCCTTCACAGTATCACCAAATCTTTTTGTTTTTTTCCATGGAGAGGAGATGCTTATGCAGCTTATGTATATCTATGAAAGCAACATCAAGTGTAAAACTACCCCCTATAGCCTAGAGGGTCAACTTTCTTTATTGATGCCTTTGCCTACGAATGGCTGCAGCAAAAAAGCCATCCATTCCCATCTGGCCAGGCATGATCCTGACACAGCCGTCTTGTGATACGAGGGATTGGGGAAGACTGGGAATAAGTTTTCTGCCTCCAACCAGGGAAAAAGAAGGGGTTTTAGACAGAAAACCGTGGATTATGCTTTCTCCTTCCTCTTTCTCAATGCTGCAAACCGAATAGACCAGCAGGCCTCCAGGCGCCAGAAAACTTGCAGCCTTTTCGAGGAGTTCAGTCTGTAAGTTTATCAGTTCTTCAATCATGTCTGGCGTCCTGTTCCATTTGATATCAGGGTGGCGCCTTATGACACCGGTTCCTGAACAGGGCGCATCCACCAAGACCCTGTCAAAAAGGCCAAGCTTTGGCTTGACATCTTCCAAAAATACAGGGGCAGGTAAGGCTTGGGCAACCTCTATGCCGAGCCTCTTTGTATTTTCTTCGAGCCTGTTCAGACGTTCCAGGTTGGTGTCTATACAGGTGAGTTGCCCCTTATTTTCCATGATGGCAGCAATGTGTGTGGATTTTCCTCCAACGCCTGCGCACATGTCCAGGACAAGGTGTCCTGGCTTTGGTTGGAGTAGGAGGGATACTATTTGAGACGCCTCGTCCTGGACCTGGAAAAGGCCCTGGTCAAAACCAGGCAGGCCCTCGATCCTGCCTCTAAAACCTTTCAAGATAAGGGCATCTGGGCAAACAGTCCCTTTGTGCACCTCTATGCCTTCTTTACTTAACAGGTCGATAAGTCTATCTCTGTGAATCCTGAGGGTATTTACCCTGAGAGTCAGGGGCGGATGGATGTTGTTGTTGACGCAGATGGAAATGGCCTCCTTTTTGCCCCACTGCGCCCGCCATCTTTTGGCCATCCAATGCGGATGTGAAGAAAAGACAGAGAGGCAATTTAGAAAGTTCTTGCCACACCGTCTATCAAAGAATTCTTTCCCCTCTGGGATCTCCTTTGCTGCCAAGCTTGTTTTTCTGAGCACTGCATTTACTAAGCCCTTGGCCCATGGATGCCCTAGGGTCTTTACCGCCTCCACTCCTTCGTTAACGGCAGCAAAAAAGGGGATTCGGGACAGGAATAAAATCTGGTAACAGCCAAGCAAAAGCACCATTTTCACAGGAAGAGGCAGATTGCCAATTTTGCGCAGATGCCGTTTAAGGTGCCACTCCAGTAGGCGCTTCCAGCGCACAGTGCCAAAAACCATTTCCCAGAACAAGGCGGCATCCGGCTGGGAAAGGCCTGTTTTCCTGATCTTGGAGTCTGCTAACTCTTCAAGGTTTGGCCTCCTGCCAGGTTCTGCAGAAAACCAGCGTGTAAGAAGCGATGCAGCTGCTATCCTTGGTCCTTCTATGGTGCCCTTTCGGGGCCTGCGGATTACTTTGTCCCTTTTTTTATTTGCCAAGACAGGTGTTTCTTGGGGCTGATTGGTTCATGGCCTATTGGAAAAGGGAGCCCTTCGGGATCTGTCTTCCCCTCAAGAAGGCATCCACATCAAGCCGTTTTCTTCCTGGCCACTGTATCTGCCTGATGCCAAGGACACCTTTTCCACAGGCCACCCTGATTGCTTCAGGTGAGGCCTCAATGACAGTGCCAGGCTCTTCAATAGAGGAATCTTTTTCGAGCACTACCGGTGCATACAGCCTCAAGCGCTGCCCTTCGAATAAGGTGTAGGCCCCTGGTTTCGGGTCAAATGCTCTGATGGTGCCATGAATCTTGTGAGCAGGAAGCGTCCAATCAATATGATACTGTTCCTTCTTTATGGGGGGAGCATAGGTCACCCCATCCTCTGGCTGTATCTCTGGGGTTAGCTCTCCCTTTTCAAGCTTTTCAAGGGCCTTTTCAAGAAGCTGTGCCCCAAGTTCTGACATGCGGACCACGAGCTGGCCGAATGTTTCATCCTCTCCTATTGGAATTGCCCCCTTAAGGAGCATCGGGCCAGTATCCATGCCGGCATCCATCTTCATGATGGTGATGCCTGTTTCCTTGTCGCCATTTATCAAGGCCCATTGGATTGGCGCTGCCCCTCTGTATTTTGGCAGGAGGGAACCGTGTATATTTATGGGCATGATCTTGGGTATATCGAGCAAGGCTTGAGGCAATATCTGGCCGAACGCTGCAACTACTATGAGATCTGGTTCCAGTGCCTCGAGTGTTTCGAGGAATTCCGGTTCCCTGACCTTTTTGGGTTGAAAGACCTGAATTCCTGCTTTTTGTGCCACTTCCTTCACTGGCGTTGGCAAAAGCTTTCTGCCTCTGCCCTTGGGCCTGTCAGGCTGAGATACTACGGCTATAACTTCATCCGGGCCATTTATGAGGGTTTCAAGTGGAGGGACGGCAAACTCAGGTGTTCCCATGAACACGATCCGGAATCTTGGCGACTTGCTCATTTTTATCATTCCTCTTCTTCCGTTGGCCTTATCTTTGACCATTTCTTGCGAAAAAGGCTCTTTTTCAAAGGGCTCAACCTGTCCACAAAACAAATTCCATTGAGGTGGTCGATTTCGTGTTGAAGGCACCTGGACAAGAGCCCTTCTCCCTCGAGCCGTATCTCTTTGCCATGCCTGTCATATGCCTTGACTTCGACCCTAGACGGCCTGGTGATCTTGGCAGAATAGTTGGGCACACTCAGGCACCCTTCTTCATGGGTAGCTGTCCCTTCGGTTGCGGTTATAACAGGGTTGAGGAGTACCACCGGATGGGGACCTTCTTCAGATGGAGTAGTGTCCATCACCATCAGTTGTATGGGATGACCCACCTGGTTGGCCGCAAGGCCCACCCCTTCCGCTTCATACATCTTGACAATCATCCTGTCGATCAGTTTTTGGAGCTTGCCGTTTATTTCCCTTACAGGTTCTGCCTTTGTTTTTAGTATTTCATGGGGATATATTAAAATTTTCATGATAGTTCTTAATAGAGGAATTCAGTCCTTATTTATCTGATGATATGTACCTCTAATTATTTCGGTAACTTTTTTATATATGGCAAACATAAACCTTGGCCATACCGACTGCAAGTTTGAAGCCGTGTTTTGAGATGAATTGCGTTTTGGAGAACCGATTTGGGGTTAAGATAGTACAGAAGCCGCATATTCTTATGGGATGCTGGTATCTGAACAGGGGCTGAAGGCAGAAAAGGGGCAGTGAATTGGATAGGTCGGCTCGCATAGGACAAGGTGCCTTGAGGCAGAGGCTACTGAGGCAGGCTGCTACGGATTTTAGATTCCTCCTTTCGAGGAACTATCCAAGGAAATCAGCCCTTGATTTTGTTGGCAACCGCTATCAGCTAAGCTCTGCCGAAAGAAACATCCTTTACAGGGCGGTATTCACAAGGCAGGTCTCACAGGCCAGGCGCGCAAAGATCGTGAGGGTGAGCGATATAAGGGGGCAACGCCTGATCGTAGATGGTTACAATTGTATCATAACACTGGAGAATGCCATGAAGGGCGCCCTTTTGGTCCTGGCAGATGATGGCTTCGTCAGGGACACAGGCGGGATCTTCAGGCGGTTTCGGCAGTCAAAGCAGACCAAGGAGGCCTGGTCGCTAATGGCAAGGGTTTTCAGGCGCCATGGGCCTTTGTGTGTAAACATCCTGCTCGATGCGCCTTATGCCAGAAGCGGACAGCTGGCGTCTTCCATGAACAGGTGGATGTCAGAAGACAGGGTGCCTGGGCAGGCAAAAACGGTTCAAGGGACCGAAAAGGCCCTCGCCTCAATTGCGGGCATAAAGATCAGTGCCGATTCTATAATAATAGACAATTCCGACAAGGTTTTTGACTTGGCCGGTCATATCATAAGATACATACTGAAAAGGCCGTTAATAAGGCTTGATGTGCTGTCCAGCAGATAGGTGAACAAGGTTTTGAAATCTTAAAGAAGGTGCTGGTCAGGTTGCAGAAAGGATAATAGCCAGAAAAGCCTTGGTAAAAGTACATACCTGGATTCGGGATATACAGGAGCCAAGGTTGCATAGGGGGCAGACCTTTGGGGACAGGCCTTGAGTGCTCATATGCCGGAAGAACCTGTTTTCGGGTATTTTCATCGCGTACAGACAGGCTAGAGCCAACGCCGACAAATCATTTCATTCCAGGGCATTGATAGGGTTTTTGAGATGATAAAGGAGAAAAAGGCCTGGAAGCGCGGCAAGAAATGTGAAAAAGAAGAATTCTGGCCAACCGACCCAGGCAACCAGGACGCCTGACGGCGGCCCTACAAAGACCCTGCCTATTGCCGCAAGGGCAGAAAGGATGGCGTATTGCGTAGCGCTGAAACGGTGATTGCAAAGGGCCATCAAAAACGCCACAAAGGCTGCCGTGCCCATGCCGCCACAGATATTTTCAAGCCCCACGGCTCCTATCATTAACGGATAGCTCTTTCCAGCCACGGCCAGGGCCATGAATGCAAGGTTTGATATGGCCTGCAAGATGCCAAATAGCATCAAAGAACTGTAAAGTCCCATCCTCGTCATAAGGCCGCCTCCTGCCATGGCTCCAATGATGGTGGCTGCAAGTCCGAGCCCCTTGTTGATAGTGCCTACATCAGTGGGGGAAAATCCTGCTCCCCTGATGAGGAAGGCGGTTGTCAGGGTGCCTGCAAAGGCATCTCCTATCTTATAAAGGACGATTAGGAGCATGAAGGCAAATATTGCCTTTCTGGAAAACAGGTCCTTTAGTGGCTCGATAACCGCCTCTTTGAAATCTCTTGGAGGAGAGCCATTGATTTTTGGCTCTGGCGCCAAAAAGGTGAAAAGAGCTGCACCAGCCATTACCCCTGCCATGCAAAGATAGGTCTGGCGCCAGCCTATGTAATCAGCAAGGATCAGGGCAACGGCACCAGAAACAAGCATCGCAATCCGGTATCCAGTAACAGTTAGGCCTACACCCAGGCCCCTTTCCTGTTCCTTGAGGCTGTCGGTCCTGTAGGCATCTATAACAATATCCTGGGAGGCGGAGAAAAAGGCCAAGATGATGGCAGCCAGGCCCATGGCAGCCGCATGGCTCGAGGGATTTAAGGCAGCCATACAGCAGAGGACCAATATCAGTAAAATCTGGCACAAGATCATCCATCCTCGCCTCCTTCCAAAGACCGGGATGTTGAATCGGTCCATGATTGGAGACCAGACAAACTTCAAGGTGTAAGGGATTCCAACAATCGAAAAAAGGCCAATGGTCTTTATGTCAACGCCTGCCACTGTCAACCACGCCTGTAGGGTGCCGCCCGACAGGGCCAGGGGAAGGCCAGAGGCAAATCCCATTGGAAACATGAGGGCAAGTGCCCTGGAGACTTTTATGCCCTTGATATGCATCGACTATGAACGACTGTTTTTTCGCTCGTTTCACTACCTCTAAAGATTGTCCTTTTGTCCAACGACAGCATGCACTCGAAACATAACCCACGAAATATCAGCAACATATATGCAGTTATTTTCCTCATGCGCCGTGCTTTTGAATCAAAATTCCTGAACTTCTCGAGGCAGCCTTCAGTTCAAAGAAATTGTATCGCAAATTTCGGTTATCCTACTGTCCCCTCTGAAGAATACCTTGCCCGGCCCCATATTGACATATTATTATTTAAAAATCTTGCCTGTTCAGAGGAGATAGGCCTGTTGAGATTGTTTGGAAGGCCTTCGCGTGATTTTTAGGGAACCTTTGCAGGCGCCTATAGTTGGTTCTCAGTCTCTTAAAACAAGGAGCTATACCATGTCTGATTGCCTTTTTTGCAAGATGGTTTCTGGAGAAATAAGGCCTGATGTTGTTTACGAGGATGAGCATGTTCTCGCCTTCAGGGACATCAATCCCCAAGGGCCGGTTCACGTCCTTATCATACCGAAAGAGCATATATCAACACTAAACGAGCTCGAAGAACAACATGCTGAACTCATGGGAAGGCTGTTTCTTGCTGCCAAAAAGGTGGCAGAAATGGAAAACTTGGCTGAAAATGGATATCGGACAGTCATAAATTGCAACCGTCATGGCGGACAAGAGGTGTATCATATACACCTTCACCTAATAGGTGGTAGACAGATGACTTGGCCTCCAGGCTGATACGGCCCTTTGTTCGTATCCAACTTGCAGGCCAAGGGCTGCTGGAATCTTTGGCATACTAGATTTTGCTCATTTTCAGCTTCTATTGACGCACCAAGAGGGCAAGTTTATAGTGCTCATGCCTTTTGCAATTAGAGAAAAGGCAGACAAAATCCCATAATTTTTCCTGCATCTTTGCAGATTGTGAGAGGAATTTTGATGAAGGCATTAATTGCCCTTGAAGATGGGCGTATCTTTGAAGGGCGATCCTTTACAGGCCCCGGGGAAACCCAGGGCGAATTGGTCTTTAATACCAGCATGACTGGTTATCAGGAGATCCTTACCGATCCGTCTTACAAAGGCCAGATTGTTACCATGACCTATCCGCTTATTGGCAACTACGGCGTGAATCCCGAAGACGAGGAGTCCCTTGGCATCCATATGAGCGGCTTTGTGGTCAGGGAATACGAATCCGACTATAGCAACTGGCGGGCAACTGGCGACCTGGCAGGTTATCTCAAGAAACACGGAGTGCTTGGTATAGAGCAGATAGATACAAGGGCCATAACCAGGCACATAAGATTGGCTGGTGCAATGAGGGCTGTCATCTCTACCGAGGATCTCGAGCCGGAAAGCCTTGTGGAAAAGGCCAAGGCCGTACCCAGCCTGGTGAACATGGATCTTGCCTCGGCAGTTTCCTGTACACGGCCTTACGTCTGGGAAAGGGGAAAGATCCTGGAGCTTGACGACTTTTCAGAAGAGCGGCTTGCGAGGCTTGATTCCTGGAAAGAGTCCACATTCAGGGTGGCAATCATAGATTGTGGGCTTAAGTTCAACCAGCTCAGGCTCTTGAGTGAAAGAGGTTGCCAGTGCGTGGTTTTTCCATCCCATGTGGAGGCTGAACAGCTAATGGCATGCAAGCCTCACGGTATATTCCTGTCCAATGGGCCTGGAGATCCTGCAGCAGTCACTCATGTTATAGATACAGTCAAGGACCTTGTGGGCAAGAGGCCCATATTTGGCATATGTCTGGGGCATCAGATTCTCTCTCTTGCCATGGGGGGCTCTACCTATAAACTTAAATTTGGCCACAGGGGTGGGAACCAGCCAGTAAAGGACCTTGGCACCGGCAGGATTGAAATAACTGCCCAGAACCATGGATTTGCAGTAGATGAGTCCTCCCTGCCTGCCAACGTAGAAGTCACTCACATCAATCTCAATGATAATACAGTTGAAGGCATCAGCCATAGGGAACTGCCAGCGTTTTCCGTGCAGTATCACCCTGAATCTGCACCTGGCCCCCACGATTCCCGCTATCTTTTTGACCGTTTCGTCTCCCTGATGGCCGGCTAAAAATTTAATCTCAGAGTACATAAATGCCAAAAAGAACAGATCTCAAAAAGATTCTCATTATAGGTTCAGGACCCATTGTCATAGGACAGGCATGTGAGTTTGACTATTCAGGCACCCAGGCTTGCAAGGCCCTGAAGGAGGAAGGCTTTGAGGTGGTGCTGGTAAACTCAAACCCTGCCACAATAATGACAGACCCAGAAGTTGCAGACAGGACCTATGTGGAGCCCATCACCCCTGAGGTGGTAATCAAGATCCTGGAGAAGGAACGTCCTGATGCCATACTCCCTACCCTCGGAGGCCAGACTGGGCTCAACACTGCTGTTGAAGTAGCGGATTCTGGCATACTGGAACGCCTTGGGATCGAGATGATCGGGGCCAGCCGCGACGTGATTCACAAGGCGGAGGACAGGGAAAAGTTCAGGGAGGCAATGGAAAATATTGGCCTGAGAATCCCCAGAAGTGCCATAGTAAGATCTCTTGAAGAGGCGATAGACGCTGCTGCGGATATTGGCTTTCCTGTAATTGTACGCCCATCCTTCACGCTAGGTGGCAGCGGAGGCGGGATCGCCTACAATCTCGATGAGCTAAAGGCCATATGCAAGCATGGGCTGGATCTGAGCATGATTCACGAGGTGATGCTGGAAGAGTCGGTGATTGGCTGGAAGGAATTCGAGCTCGAGGTCATGAGGGATAAGAAGGACAACGTGGTCATTGTGTGCAGTATCGAAAATCTCGATCCAATGGGTGTGCACACTGGAGACAGCATTACCGTGGCCCCTGCCCAGACACTTACCGACAGGGAATATCAGTTTTTGAGGAATGCATCACTGGCCATAATACGGGAGATAGGGGTAGAAACTGGCGGCTCCAATATCCAGTTTGCAGTAAACCCTGACAATGGGGAGGTGGTTGTCATCGAGATGAATCCAAGGGTGTCCCGTTCATCCGCACTGGCATCCAAGGCAACGGGCTTCCCTATAGCAAAGATCGCTGCCAAGCTGGCAGTAGGTTACACTCTTGACGAGATCCCAAACGACATAACCAGGGAGACCATGGCCTCCTTTGAGCCAACAATAGACTATTGTGTTGTAAAGATTCCCCGCTGGACCTTTGAAAAGTTCCAGGAGGCCCAGGATTATCTCACCACTTCCATGAAGAGCGTGGGTGAGACCATGGCAATAGGAAGAACATTTCGCGAGGCCCTTCAAAAGGGGCTCCGCTCACTCGAGATAGGCCGTTTCGGCCTGGGTTTTGACGGCAAGGATCCGTGGGACAAGTCGGGAGCCCTGCCAGATATCGAAGAGGTTGAAAACAAGCTCAGGACCCCCAATTCTCAAAGAATCTTCTATCTCCCATTGGCCCTTGATCTTGGATTGTCTATAAGGGATGTCTGTGAGCTTACTGGCATAGATCCCTGGTTCATCTATCAGATAGACCGCATTAGGAGGGAAGGAAACGCCATAAAAGAAAAAGGTCCAGAGGTATTGCAGGACATTTGGGCCATGAAGAGGGAGGGGTTCTCAGACTTTCAGATTGCGCACCTTACGAACAGTAAGGAAGAGGAGATTAGAAGACTGCGCTTTGAAAAGGGGATACGGCCCGTTTACAAGCTAGTTGATACCTGTGCGGCCGAGTTCGAGGCGTACACACCCTACTATTATTCCACCTATGAATCAGAGGATGAGGCTCGGCCCACCAGCAACAAGAAGGTAATGATCCTCGGCGGCGGACCGAATCGGATAGGGCAGGGGATCGAATTCGATTACTGCTGCGTTCATGCCTCCTTTGCCCTCAGGGAAGAAGGCATAGAAAGCATTATGGTCAATTCCAATCCAGAGACTGTCTCCACCGACTACGATACCTCTGACAAGCTCTACTTCGAGCCCCTGACCTTGGAAGATGTCCTTCATATAGTTGAAATCGAAAAACCAGATGGGCTAATAGTTCAATTTGGAGGGCAGACGCCCTTGAATCTGGCTGTACCCCTTGAAAAGGCGGGAGCCAAGATCCTTGGTACCAGTCCTGAGAGTATCGACAGGGCGGAAGACAGGAAGAGTTTTCAAAAGATGCTGAACAAGCTGGGGCTTGTGCAGCCTGCAAATGGTACTGCGTATAACCTCGAAGAGGCCCTTGCCGTAGCAGAAGAGATAGGCTATCCGGTAGTGGTCAGGCCTTCTTATGTGCTTGGGGGCAGGGCCATGAGGATAGTTTACGATCCCCAGGGGCTCAAGGAATTCATGCAAGAGGCTGTGGATGTGTCGGAGGGTCATCCTGTGCTCATCGACAAGTTTCTGCAGGACGCCATAGAGGTGGATGTAGATGCCATTTCAGATGGGGAGATGACAGTCATTGGCGGTATTATGGAGCATGTGGAGGAAGCAGGCATCCATTCAGGTGATTCAGCTTGTGTTTTGCCCCCCCACAGGCTTGATGAGGAGATGCTGGAACAGATTAAAAGGGCCACCAAGGCCATGGCCCAAGAGCTTCATGTCGTTGGCCTCATGAATGTGCAGTTTGCGGTCAAAGACAACCGGCTTTATGTCCTTGAAGTGAATCCCAGGGCCTCCAGGACAGTACCTTTTGTGAGTAAGGCTACTGGAATCCCGCTGGCAAAGCTGGCTACAAAGGTGATGGTGGGCAGAAGGCTCAAGGATCTGGGTTTTACAGTGGAGCCTGAGCCGGCCCATGTGTCTGTGAAGGAGTCGGTCTTTCCATTCAGGAAGTTTCCAGGAGTGGATATCATACTTGGCCCTGAAATGAAATCCACAGGCGAGGTAATGGGTATAGACACGAATGTGGGAATGGCCTTTGCCAAGAGCCAGTTTGCAGCAGGTCAGAGCCTTCCAACTGCAGGATCTGCCTTTTTGAGCATAAGGAGGGGAGACAAACAGGCAGTTCTTCCTACTGCACAGGCACTCGAAAAGGAGGGCTTCAAGATCCTTGCCACCAGTGGCACAGCCGATTTTCTCAGAAAACACGGAGTAAAGTGTAAGACCGTATTGAAATTTTCAGAAGGGCGTCCCAATGTCGTGGATCTTATGAAAAACAGGAAGATAGACCTTGTGATAAACACGCCCAGCGGGAAAAAGCGCACCTTGTCCGATGCTTACCATCTGAGACGCACAGCCCTGGAGCTAGAAATACCTTATTTTACTACAATAGCAGGGGCCAGGGCTGCCGTGCAGGCCATCCTTGCCCTGAAGCAGCAAAAGTTGAATGTGAAGCCTCTGCAAGAATACTATTCAAAGTACAATGAACCATCATCTTAAAGAAATTAAGGCGGCTGGATGTTCTGATTTCTGGAAACTGAGAAGGTTTTCAGGGGGGCCCAGGGAAGAATGCGGTGTCTTTGGCATATATGGCCACGAAGATGCGGCAAATCTCACCTATTTTGGCCTTTATGCCCTGCAGCATAGGGGCCAGGAAAGCGCAGGCATAGTTTCCTCTGACGGCAACAATGTCCATGAATACAAGGCAATGGGCCTTGTGAGTGAGGTGTTTCAGGAGTCGAGGCTCAAGGAGCTCAAGGGCCATTTGGCCATAGGGCATGTGCGTTATTCCACTACAGGTTCCTCTGTACTCCAAAATGCCCAGCCCTTTTGTGTGAATCATGCTGGATGTACCTTGGCTGTGGCGCACAATGGCAATCTGGTAAATGCTCGTCAGATCCGGCAGGAACTCGAGGCGTGTGGTTCCATCTTTCAGACCACCATGGACAGTGAGATCATTATACATCTTCTGGCCAAGTCGTGGAGAAAGGGCATAGATGAGGCCATTTATCAGACAATGAACATAATAAAGGGCGCCTATTCGGTACTTATGCTTACAGAGAAGGCCCTTATCGGTTTCCGGGACCCTCTGGGATTTAGGCCACTGTGTATCGGGCGCATGAACAATGGCGCCTACGTACTTGCATCTGAGACCTGTGCCCTTGATCTCATTCAGGCAAAATTTGTCAGGGATGTTGAGCGGGGTGAGGTGGTGATCATCGACGATAATGGGCTTCGCTCCTTTGCTGCAGTCCAGGCTGAAAAGAGGGCTAATTGCATCTTTGAGTTTATCTATTTTGCCAGGCCCGACAGCAACATCTTTGGCAGAAATGTCTATGCCTTCAGAAAGGCCCTTGGGGCAGCCCTTATTAAGGAGATCACTGTGGATGCGGATTTCGTCATGCCCTTTCCAGATTCGGGCAACTACGCTGCCGTTGGTTATGCCCAGGCTGCCGGTATGCCTTTGGAGCTTGCCGTAATAAGAAATCACTATGTGGGCCGCACATTTATCCAGCCCAGCCAGTCCATGAGGGACTTTGGTGTCAGGATAAAACTGAACCCGGTAAAAGACACCATTAAGGGTAAGCGTGTCGTCATAATGGAAGATTCCATTATAAGGGGGACAACTAGCCGCACCAGGATAAAGGCCATAAGAGATGCTGGGGCCAAGGAGATTTCCATGTTGGTGAGTTGCCCACCAACCAGGTTCCCTTGTTTTTATGGCATAGATTTTTCCACAAAGGGGGAACTGATTGCTGCAAAGCAAAGCGTAGAGGATATAAGAAGATTTCTCGAGCTTGATGCACTGCACTACTTGAGTATCAATGCGATGGTCGAGGCATCGGGCGCCAATTCCGACCGTTTCTGCATGGCCTGTTTCAATGGCAAATACCCGACCGGGATCAATGAACAGGTGGGGAAATTCAGTCTTGAAGCATAACAAGATCGCGTCCTTATCCATATTGGAGGCTGGGAAAAAGGCTATTGCCATAGAGATCCAGGGCCTTGAAAGGCTCAAGGAGAGGTTGGATGAAAATTTCGAAAAGGCGGTTCGACTCATCCTGAAGACCCAGGGTAGGGTGATTGTTACTGGCATAGGAAAGTCGGGCCTTGTAGGCAGAAAGATCGCGGCAACTCTTGCAAGTACAGGCACGCCAGCCATCTTCCTTCATCCAGTGGAGGCCATGCACGGTGATCTGGGCATGGTCATGGCTGGGGATATCATCATAGCAATCTCAAACAGCGGAGAAACCCAGGAGTTAAATGCGCTTCTTCCTGCTTTCAGGGAGAGAAAGATCCCTATTATCGCCTTTACGGGCAAAAAGGACTCCACCCTAGGCAGGGCCGGGACCTGTGTGGTGGATACAGGGGTCGACAGGGAGGCGTGTTCCCTTGGGCTTGCGCCAACCGCAAGTACCACTGCAGCTCTGGCGGCAGGAGACGCCTTGGCAGTGGTTCTGCTAAAGCTGAGACATTTCAGCGCGACCGATTTCAGGAGAAACCATCCCCTGGGCACCCTTGGCGAGCGTTTGAAGGTTTCGGTTCGGCAGGTCATGCTGACTGGAGATAAGATACCTGTGGTGAAATTAGGCAGCCAAATGGCTCAGGTAGTAGAAGAGATCGACCGTAAGAGGCTCGGCGCAGCCCTTGTCCTCGATGGCGAAGAGGCCTTGGTAGGCATTGTGACTGACGGCGACTTGAGAAGGGCAATGCTTCGCTACCCAGATGTAGGAAGCAGGTCGGTGGATGATATAATGACCAGAAATCCCAAGAGCGTTATGCCAGATGCCATGGCTGCAGACGCCCTTGCCATCATGGAGCATCACCTTATAACAGTGCTTCCAGTAGTGGGAATAGATGGAAGGCTTGTGGGCATAGTTCACCTTCATGACCTTTTGGGCAAGGGGCAATTCAAATTTGTGATATAATAATTCAATCTCGTTTCAAGGAGTATTAAGGATGGCTAGAGGACTCAACAAGGTGATGTTGATAGGCAGGCTTGGATCAGATCCGGAAATAAGATATACCCAAGACGGTACCCCTGTGGCAAATTTCAGCCTGGCCACTGATTCTCCAGTTAAGCGGGGAGATCAGTGGGAATCAGAAACAGAATGGCACAGGATTGTGGCCTGGAGAAGGCTTGCAGAAATATGCAGCGAATATCTTAGTAAAGGCCGATTGGTGTATGTAGAAGGCAGGCTAAGGACAAGATCCTGGGAAGACAGAGATGGCAACAAACGGTGGACCACGGAGATCATTGCCAGGGACATTCAGATGCTTGAATCAAGAGCGTCTGGCGCAGAAGGTAGCGGAGAGGACCTTCAGCCCCCAGAGCCGCCAATAGAAGACGACGTACCATTTTGAGGTACGGTTGATAAGAATTGTACAAACGTCAAGTGGACAATCAGTTTAGCTGCTCGTGCGAGAAATAGGTACAGTCCATCACGGGGATGTTCAACAGGGCTGCTATCTGACAAACTGGCCTTGAAGAGCATTGGTTGCAGATGGTTGTTCTCGACAGGCTGAAATCAAATTTCAGATCCGATGCCGTAGGCTTTATCCTGCGGATTTTTTTATGTGGTTGTATGTTTTTACAAACAGTTTGTGCCAGCTCCATAATCATGTTTCTCCTGGAATTTCAGTTAGTTAAGTAATGTTCATGAATATTCCACAAATTCCCTTTTTTGAGCCTATAACTAAATAAAGCAACTTTTTTGCCATAAAAAGATCCTTCCAGTATATGAGCACCTGAGGCCAAGCCCTCCTGTTATTCGACTGGTTTCAAAAACCTGTCTCTGCTTATGCCCATCCATTGTTCAAGGCCATATCTCCTTGTGGCTCCCTTTTGGCAGAAGAACCATAAGAATTTCAAGGAACCAATGTTCAGCGCTGCTTGAAACAGAAAGTGCAAATGGAAAAAGTTTTCTCAGTTCAGGGAAAATGTTTTCAGTTATTTCTTGCATGACCAGGGAAACACAGGCTTTTTAAGGGAAACATGTAGACAAAATGAGCCAAACAGGCATATTTATTGATATATTTATAGATTGTGGGCTTTTTCGAAGAGGAGAAGAAAAAAGGTTCCCATTTGTCATGTAGTAGATCTTTGCGGTTAGGTTTTTAAGGCCCTGGATCAGGACAACCCGTGAGGAAGGATTCAGGGCCGCTACTTCAAGGGGGGAGAATAGCATGCCTGGACGCATTCTGCTCTGCAGGTTCCATGACAGGCTTCACAGTGAAGTACCGCCACGGACAGCTGCAGGGATTCTTGTTCTGTGGGTTTTATCACTTCTGGATTACTATCTGACACTTTTTCAGACTGCCCGTGGTATTTTGGAGTTGAATCCGGTTCTTGCCCCATTTTTTAATAATAATCAATATATTATGGCCCTGGTCGCCAAGATGCTGTTAACATTCCCTGGTATCTGTATACTCTCCATATACTATAAACGGCCTTCAGCCAAGGCGGCTCTTCCATTGGTAATTGTTGTGTACGCCGTGCTTCTTGTTTATCATTTGCTGAATCTAAATTTGTGAGGCAAGGTCGTTAACATCAGACAAGAAGGAATATGAAGAAAATCAAGGCTCGGCCAGGGCGCCGTTTTCCATTGGGCGCTACCTGTGAGGCCAACGGTGTAAATTTTAGCATGTTTTCGCGGCATGCTTCCACAGTGGAGCTGCTTCTCTATGAATCCATGGATGCCTTGGCGCCTTTCGAGGTATTAAGGCTCGATCCAGAAAACAACAGGGACTTTTTTTTCTGGAATATCTTTGTTGAAGGCGCCAGGCCAGGGATGGCGTACACTTGGCGCGCCGATGGCCCTGACGACACTGCTGTGTCAGGGTTCAGGTTCAACAAGGAAAGGGAATTGCTGGACCCCTGTGCAAGAATCGTCTTTGACCGTTTTTGGCAGCGGGAACAGGCCAAAGTGGACGTAAAGGCCAAACCCATCAGGGCAGTTGTGCCAGATCCCCTTGATGGCTATGACTGGGAAGGGGTGGAAATGCCAGACCACCCCCCCAACAAATCCATAATTTACGAGATGCACGTAAAGGGGTTCACACGGCATCCTTCATCAGGCGTATCCAATCCTGGGACCTTTTCTGGAATTGTTGAAAAGATACCCTACCTCACGGACCTTGGAATAACCCATATAGAACTGCTCCCTATAATGGCCTTTGATGAACAAGACGTACCTCTTGGAGTCAGGAGGCTAGGCCTGAAGAATTATTGGGGTTATAGCCCCCACAGCTATTTTGCCCTTCATCCTGCCTATTTTGTAGATCCGTGCAGCTCAACTTGCCTGAATGAATTCCGCGACATGGTAAAGGAGCTTCACAGGGCAGGTATCGGGATAATCATGGATGTTGTTTTCAATCATACGGCAGAAGGGGGTGAAGATGGACCTGTTATCAACTTCAAAGGCCTATCGAACAGGGAATTCTACCATCTGGACCCTGAAGACAAGAGAAAATACAAAGATTTTACTGGTTGCGGCAACACCCTGAATTGCAATCATCCCCAGGTCACCTTTTTTATCGTCGAATGTCTGGAATATTGGATCAATCATTTCCAGATAGATGGCTTCAGATTTGATCTGGCCAGTGTCATGGCCAGGGGCGAGGACGGGAACCCGATGCACCATGCCCCAGTGATATGGAGCCTGGAGTTTTGTCAGGGCATTTCAAAGGCAGCCCTCATTGCAGAAGCCTGGGATGCGGGTGGATTGTATCAGGTAGGGGGGTTCCCTGGATACAGATGGCAGGAATGGAATGGACGCTATAGGGATGTTATGAGGCGGTTTGTCAGGGGCGATAAAGGCTTGGTTGGCGAAGTGGCCACACGGCTAGCAGGTAGCAGTGATCTTTACCAGCCGAGTGGAAGGCACCCCTTCAACAGCATCAATTTCATAACCTGCCACGACGGGTTCACACTGAACGATCTCGTCAGCTATTCCAGGAAACACAACGAGGCAAATGGGGAGGAAAATCGCGACGGAACAGATGAAAATTTCAGTTTCAACTATGGAGTTGAGGGCAAAACCACCGACAAGAAGATCCTGCAATTGAGGCTCAAGCAGGCTAAAAATTTTATGGCCCTCCTCTTTCTTTCCCAAGGAGTGCCAATGCTCCTTTCTGGAGACGAGGCCCTCAGGACCCAAAAGGGCAACAACAACTGCTGGTGCCAGGACAATGAGCTCAGTTGGCTGGACTGGGATCTCATGGAAAAAAATGCCGAGATGCTCAGGTTTACCCGCGAGATAATAGCCTTCAGAAAGCGCCATCCTTGCTTGATGAGGCGCCATTTTCTAACGGGGCGGAAAAGGGAAGGCATGGAATTTGCCGATATTTCCTGGCATGGTTTGAAAGTGGACAGACCACCTTGGAATGATCCAGGAGCTCGTTTTTTAGCGTTTACCCTCGCAGGCAAGGTAGACGGAGAAGAGGATTTGCACGTGATGATTAATATGGAAGAGGACGAAGAGCTCGAAATGGATCTTCCAGCTCTTAATAAAGGGCAATGGTATCTGTGTGTGGATACGTCGAGAAGGATCCCTCATGATATCATCAGGGCCCCTATGCAAAAGCCCTTTGCAGAAATCCGCTACGTTGTAAAGCCCCGAAGTGTGGTGGTTTTTGAACGGAGGCAATAAAATGCCAGGAACCAGGCAAGGGATAATAATCATCGAAATTTCGATACCATATCAGAAGTTCTTTTCTCAATGTATATGATCCTGGAATAAATTTCCCAATTTTTAAACCCCTAAAGGCAAGCCATCAAACTGGAATCGGTTAAGGAATAGATGTCATGAACAAATCCCAATTATCTTGTACAGCCTTTTTGGGCCTTCTACTTTTTGTCGCCTGTCTTTTCACCCTTGATATAGCGAGTTGCACAGGAGCAGATCTGAATGGAACCATAGTGCAAGGAGATATCTCATTTTATCAGGATCTTTTGAAGCGGATCGGCAGCTCAAAATCAAAGGATGACGATCTTGTTATGCAAGAGCTTCTTGTAAAAAAGATCATAAATCTTTTGAAAACCAGAAAGGATATGAAGATTGTCCTTTCACCACCAAGGAATAAAGATGAATATGCCAACCTGTTCCTGAGATTCGTGGAGTGGTCCTGGCAGAAATCAGAGCTTTTGCAAGATATTCGGGAGGCAGAAAAGGAGCTCAAGATCTTAAAGAGACAAATTGCCCTTTCCAAGAGGGACGATAGATCGCTCCCCACCCTCGAGCTTCAATACGCGTTTTACAAAAAGGGCCAAGCCATATACAGAGAGAAGATCAAGGGCCTCCAGGAGGCGATGAAGCAGGCTCCGACCTTGTTTGTCGATGCCTTGAAGGACGTGAGTTTTGATCTCCAGGAGATCAGGTCACAGATGAAATCCTTGGATGACTCTCTCAACAAGATAGAAATAGCCATTTATAAGCAAAAGATCGAGCGTGACCGGCTAAATCTCCTGGGCAGGCAGACAGAGGCACAAAAGGCGGCATCTGCCATCGATGGACTGAAGCTTAAGAGGCAGGATCTTCTCAAGGAAAAGCTCAAGTGGCTGTTTTTGAAGTACAGTTTTTATCTCAAGAGAAAGGAAAAGAAGGTATTTTCCGTGGGGAATTCCTTACTTGACCTCGCAGATACCATAAAGGAAGGGGATGCCCTAAGGGTTGATATGTCTGTGCTGCTCCAGAGTATGGACAGGTCTGTGCTTGGCACAGCTCGTACCCTGCACGGTCTAACAGCACAGGAATTCGGAGATCTGCTCAAAAAGTTTTGGCATGGCGTAAACGCCCCTTTCTTTGTAATAAACGACACTCCTGTCAGTATTCTCAAGCTCCTGATATCCTTTTTTATATTTGCCACAGGGTTTTGGGTCGGTCAGTTTTACAAGAAAAATATCCACAAATTGTCCATCAAGAACCGGACGCTTACTGCCTCCACTCTGACCTTGCTTTCGAATCTTGGCTATTATGCCATAATATTCGTTGGGTTTTTCTTTGCCTTGAATGTCCTTGGGATAAATCTTTCCTCCATCGCCTTGATAGCAGGCGCCCTTTCAGTTGGTATCGGTTTTGGCCTACAGAATGTAGTAGCCAATTTTGTTTCAGGGATCATTCTTCTCTTCGAAAGGAGTATAAAGATCGGGGATTTCATAGAGCTGGATCAAAATCTCAGGGGCAGGGTTCGAGATATCAGGATGCGCTCTGTAACCATTAATACCAACTCAAACATAGATGTGATCGTCCCCAATCAAGATCTTATCCAGAACAGGGTGGTAAACTGGACCATGAACGACGATATTCGCCGCTTTGAGATTCCATTTGGGGTAGCCTATGGGACAAACCCTGAACAGGTGATGAAGGTGGTACTTGCTGCTGTGGAAAAGAGTGGCATAAGAGAGATATATACTTCTCCCAGACGAAATACGAGGATAATCATGACTGGTATGGGCGATAGCAGCATCGACTTCATGCTCCTTGTATGGCTTAAGGGGCCAAGGATTCTAAGCCCAAGGCGTACTACCTCGAAATTTCTAGTTTTGATCTACTCTGCTCTTTACGAAAGTGGAATAGAGATACCGTTCCCACAACGTGACCTCCATATAAGATCCATTGACGAAGAAGCCGCAAAGAGGCTCAAGGGTGAAAAGACGCCTGCCGAGGCTGGAGTTGAAGACAGAAAAGAGGATGAGGCCAAATGAGTACAAGCCGGAGGGCCAGCCAGATCAAATGGCAAATGGCAGGTGTGAGGAAATGGCGGAAGCGCATGGGAATCGAACCCACCTACGGGGCTTCTCACCCCGTACACCGGATTTGAAGTCCGGGAGGGCCACCAGTGCCCTTTCCGCTTCCGCTTGTTGGCAAAGGCAATATCCTGAAGGCTTCTAACATAACATAATCTTATGAAAAATACAGCCCTGCCCTTGCTCAGGGTTCTACTCTACAGGCTTTGGCGTAGAAGGTGTAGCTGGCCTTGAACCTTCGAGCGTATCTGTTTCACTATTCTTTTCCAGGTTCTTTTTCAGTGCCCTTTTCTGTTCCACCACGTTTTCCCTCTGGTACCTGTGACCGAAGTTTCCAATGGGTCGTTGAAAGGTGAACCATGCCGGATATTCCACGAGCTGCTGGCGGGCAGAATCGGCGCTGTCAGACGGTATGGTGAATGGCAGGGTTATTACATAGAAAACCGATCCGACTATGGTGGATACAAGGCTAAGAGGCCTTACCAGCACACCGTCTGCCATGATTGCCACCGGGTCAGGAGATTTGCGGTACTTGTCGGGGACTGCCCATGCACTTAGGCTGCCCACAGTGAGAAGAAAGATCGTGCAGAACAATATCACTTTACCCATCAAATCTTTTTTCATGAAAGTATGAATCACTCCTGTTTTATTATGCCTTCAATAGGCAAGGTATTATAATTTTCAAGGTAAATAAATCAGGGATGACTTGCAAGCAAATTGATGATGTTTGATTTTGAGCCTGTCAGTAAGATAGTGAACGACTCCATTGGCAACCGGTTATTCCCTGGCGCGGCTATCTCTGTCTGTCATAAGGCTAAACCTCTGCTGCGCCATTATGCAGGCAGGAAGACGTATGTGCCATGGTCGGGGAAGGTGGACCGGTTCGCCTTCTTTGACCTGGCCTCTCTTACAAAGCCGCTTGTTACTGTCCTTTCAATCATGGTGCTGGTGGATAAAAAACAGCTCTGTCTTGACGATAGGCTCATTTCCTTTTTTGACAATGTCCCAAGGGATAAGCATGCCATCACGGTACAACAACTTCTCTCCCATGCATCTGGTTTGCCGGCCCATGAGCCTTTCTACCACACCAAATACATGCCCCACTTCAATCAAGATGCAAGGCGCATCGAGGCAGCATGCAGGCTGATATTTTCTTTACCCCTTGCCTATGAGCCTGGGTCAAGGGCTGTTTACAGTGATTTGGGCTATATGATCCTGGGTAGGATTGTGGAGAAGATAACCGGAAGTCACCTTTTTGATTTTGCTTCGAGGCAGATATTCATTCCGTGCGGGCTAGAGGGCCTGTCATGGCAAAAAGGCCCAAACCATATTGCACAAGGGGCTGTCCCTACGGGATTTTGCCATTTACGGAAGAGGATACTGATGGGTGAAGTACATGATCAGAATGCATGGCTTTTGGGAGGGGCGGCTGGTCATGCAGGCCTTTTTGGCACCCTGGAAGCTGTAGAAAGGTTGCTGCTTCTATTGACGAGGGCCTATCGGGAGGGTGATGAAATCTTTCCTGTGTCAAGGCGAACACTACGCTCTTTCATCAATACAAGGGGTATCCCTGCTGGAAGCACTTGGTGTCTTGGCTTTGATTCACCCTCTCCCACCGATTCGTCTGCAGGAAGATTCTTTTCTCCAAACAGCATAGGTCACTTGGGATATACCGGTGGCTCCTTCTGGATAGATCTCGACCAAGATCTAATGGTGATCCTTTTGTCCAACAGGACGTTTCCGTTTGATTCTTCTGATTCTAAGGGCAAGATAAGATTATTTAGGCAGAGGCTCCATGATACTATCAGGACGTGCATGGGCCTTGATGCATAAAGGTGTTTCGATCTGCGGGGTCAAGGCGATATTTTGGATTCCAGCAGGGTTTGAACAAATCTGGTTCGAAAGACATCTGGTTCTCCTATGGTGTGGGGGTGATAGGGCAGCCACAGATATGATTTAGGCAGAGGTCTTATCTGGATATATGACGGATACACGATCTTGACTGTTGTGGTAGAAGATGCAGGCCCTTCTGGGCCAGGTTTGATGGCATCGAAGAGGGTTTCTTCTTCACTGTTTTCGTAGGATATGGATAGATCTAGAAGGGGCCTTATGACAGAAATGCGGTTTTCCCTGTCTGTCCCAAGAACTACTGGAGCCCATCTGCGCTGTTCGAAGGCCGCAAACCAGAGACCAGGAAAGGGTTTGCCGCTTATCTTGTCGGTCATCGTGAATACAGAAGAGGGCGGTAGAGTGGCAGAATTTGCCCAACGGTCAAGGATTGTTTCTATTTCACTGCTACCTTCAACCTTGAGAAATTGCCACTCTTCAAGGTCGGGCTCATCTTGTCTCAACAGGTTTCTTCCAAGATCCAATACTCCCCATACCGCGTGGCATACACTGCACTTCGCCCTTGGTATGTCCTCCTGTCTGTGGCCAACGATATCTACTTTCAGAATATGGCACCTGATGCAACTTGCAGAAGGCGTTTTTTTCTTTGCCGTCTTGTGAAAGGGCTGGGAATCGTGGCAATCAAGACAAGTCATTCCTGCCTTTTTGTGGACGTCAGGCTCCATGTGTATCCACTCAACCCCGTAGGGCCTTGGGATATGACGTCCCTGGCAAAGGGGCGCCCTGAAGTCTTCAGGGTAATCCTTTTCAAATCTGCCCTCGTAGTCCCAGCCTATAAAATTTGCGTAGTGACATGACAGGCAGTTTCTCTCGCGTGGCTTTTTCAGGATATGGTGGCCAGTACGGCCTACATCCATATGGCATGCTGCACATCCAGTGCCCCTGTGGGTGCCTTTATAGGATTCTCCCTGGTAATAGACATGGCACCTGAGACAGCGCCTTGCCAGGGCATCCATGATTATGGCCCGTTTGGTATCTGGCTTTTCAACTCCCCTGATGGCCTTGATGGGAGGTGCCATGTCCCCTGGAAAGAAGGCCTGCCAGATTTTTCCTATCTCCTTTTTTAGTGAATAGTGGATAGAGGCCTGTGCTGAAAGGTACTCTTTTTCATGGCATCTGGCGCAGAAGATCTTGGCATTTTCCGGGCTTGCTGGATGTCGGACCAGTCCCTTATGGGCCTGATCCTTGACATAGCCTTTGGCCTGGCCGCGGTGGCAACTGGTGCACGCAAAAGAGTGATTCGGATCGAGCCTTATATCATGGCACCTTTTACATCCTTGCTTCCCTAAGCCTGAATGCCCTATAGGAGGCTGGCACGCCAAAAGGGCAAAGAGGATAAAAGGGGAAAATAAGAGAGCAAAGAAGCAAAGATGGTTTCTGCCCATGAATTTTTTTCCAGATGTTGCAAACCTCATAAATTCTTCAGGATAACAGAGGGCTTCCCACAGGTGGCTCAAGACCGTATTTCCCTCTCAGCCCTTTTTCAAGACAGATTAATGGGATAGATTGTTCTTTCCAAGTATCTTTATTTTCTCGTTGTCATTATTGACCGAAGCTCAGGGAGATGTAGAAGAGTGAAACCTCCATTTGCAAATCGTGAAGATGCTGTTTCCTACCTGGACAAGTTTCAGTTTCATGGTTTCAGGCTCGGCCTGGAACGCATAAATGCCGTGTTGAAGGCCCTTGGAGAACCCCAGGCCTCTTATCCATGCATACATGTCGCCGGGACAAATGGCAAGGGATCTGTCTGTGCAGCCCTTGCTTCAGTTCTTCAGGAGGCTGGTTTTCAGGTGGGCCTTTATTCATCTCCCCATCTTGTCAGGTTGAATGAAAGGTTCAGGCTCAATATGGAGTCTGTAACAGACGAGGAACTTACAGGCCTTATCAATGATGTGGCCACCCTGGTGGAAGAGGGGTTTGAATTGAGCTATTTTGAATTCACAACGGCTATGGCCTTCTTGTGGTTTGCAAAAAAGGAGGTGGATATTGCCATTGTGGAAACAGGTCTTGGTGGCAGGCTCGATGCCACAAATGTCATAACCCCCCTGGTTTCGGCAATCACCAATATCGCCCTTGAACACCAGGCCTATCTTGGAGACACAATCTCTGATATCTCGCGTGAAAAGGCTGGGATCATTAAGGAAAAGGTGCCGGTTGTGACTGGCCGTCTCTGCAAGGATGCAGATTTTGTTATCACCAAAGTGGCCAAGGGCCGGAACGCCCCTTTGAGGAGACTTGGCACGGATTTTAAGGTCAAGGAGAAGGCCCATTTCGCCTTTGATTATCTTGGTCTTGATCTCAGGATGGAAGGGCTTCGTTTTGGCCTATTGGGTGGGCATCAGCTTGAAAATGCGGCTGTCGCCTTGGCTTCACTTGAAGAGTTGGCCAGGCAAGGGTTTGAAATTGGTGAGGATGCCTTGAAAAGGGGCCTTGCCAGTACCTTTTGGCCAGGCAGAAGCGAATTTTTGCAAAAAGGCGACATTCTCGTCCTTCTTGAAGGCGCCCACAACATGGCCGGAGTAAATGCGCTGAAGAGTATGCTTTCTTTTGTCCAGGATATGGAGACCCTGAGGCGCCCCATGTATATCTTGTGGGCGTGCTCGGACGAGGGTGGAGACAAGGATGTTTCTGCCCTCTTGAAGGAGCTTGCCCCCTTTTTTAAGGCCATAGTGGTGACAGAGCCACAGGGACCCAGAAAGCCAGTCACAATAGAACAGTGGAAGGCATTGGCACCGCCTTGTAATCCTGCGCTCTTATCTTTTGAAAAGGATTGGAGAAAGGCCCTCGATAAGATCTTGGGGGCCTTGGAGCAACATGCCCTTCTTGTGGTTTCCGGCTCTCTCTATCTTGTAGGGCCTGCGAGACAAAGACTCTTGGATGCTCGTTTCGGGAGGGCCAGACTCCATTGATAATGCTTGGCCGTGGCAGATAAAGGACAGTCTGTGCTGAAACGCTTCAAAGTCGCTGGCTTGCGCTCGCCAAATGGAAGTTTTGGCAGCCTTGCGTTTGCCCAAGAATCTGTAACGGGCTCAATCCAATGGTTTTTAAATCCTTTCAGGCCCATTGCCAAAGTAGGACGGGAGCATATTTATTCTGAGTCTTGGCTGATATTTTTGTGACTGTCTATATATTGAAAAAAGGGGCGGGGGCTTTTTCCGACATCAAGAATTTGGGGCTTAGAGATTACTGCGCAAGGCCAAGCCCATAGAAGCTCTTGGGCCTTTTTTCTGAAAAGGCTTAACCTTGACTCTTTCTCATATTCCGTGCATCTTCTTAGGTACTTAAGTGCCGGGAGAACCATTTTTGTCGGCAGCCTTTTGAGCCAGTTGCCAAATTTTTTGAAAGTGGCTGCTTCTTTGAGCAATGGAAACGAGGCAAGCCTGTTGATAAGGAATTGCTCTTTTTAGGATCATCAATGAAACCATTTTCCTACAATCCAGATCTCATTCATTTTGCCGTAACGGTCGTGTTTAGTTTTTTGCTAGGCCTTGAAATAAAGACCTACGGCCAGCAGATAGAAGAAGAGGAGTCACCCCATTTCATAGGTTCTGCCAGGACCTACACCTTTTTAGGTATCCTCGGGTTCATTTTTTACAGGCTGGATCCCAATTTTTACGTATATATCGCAGGCTTGTTTGGTTTTACTGCCGTGTTCATGCTCTATTATCACAGGAAACTTCAGGATCAGAAGACTAGCATTCTCTTGTACTTACTGGGCCTGGTGGTATACAGCATGGGGCCTTTGAGTATGCATTACACCCTGTGGATGCCGGCACTTCTCTTTGTGTTGACAGTTTTTATCTTGAATGCTAGGCAGGCCATACACGATATAAGTACCTCCATAAATGCCAGGGAGCTTGAGACCCTTGGCAAGATGGTGCTTCTGTCGGCAGTGATCCTACCCCTTTTGCCCAACAAGAATGTCATCCCTTTGGTGCCACTTTCCCCATTCAAGATCTGGCTTGCCGTCGTGGTGGTTTCCGGTATTTCCTATGGTGGCTACATAGCCCAAAAGTATTTTTTCGGAGATAGGCAGTACTTACTCACCGGTCTTGTGGGAGGGCTATATTCGAGTACGGCAGTCACTGTGGTCCTGTCCAAGAAGGCCAAGGAGCAGGGGGGCTCTCCTCTCCTTACGGCAGCTGTTATAGCTGCCACCGCAATGATGTATTTCAGGCTCATAGTGGTAACCGCCCTTTTCAATATACATATTGCCAAGACCCTGCTATTGCCTCTGGGAATCCTTGGACTGGCATGCCTGTCGGTGTCTTTGGCCTATGCGAGAAACAAGGAGGAAAGGCAGGGCAGGCTTCAGATGGAGGACAAAAACCCCTTGGAGCTTGGCACGGCCTTTGCCTTCGCAGCGCTTTTTGTAATAATGATAGTGCTGACCCAGTTCATAACCACACACTATGGTTCGTGGGGGCTCAATGCCTTTTCCTTTGTTGTGGGTTTTGCAGATATCGATCCTTTCGTGCTTTCTCTGCTTACTGGCAAATACGCGGTAGGATTTGGCAAGATAGCCACTGCAATCGTCATAGCCACAGGCAGCAACAATATCTTGAAGGCCCTTTACAGCCTCTGGTTCGCAGGCTTCAAAAATGGTAGATCCGCTGCATACTGGTTGTTGTTTTTTGGTGTGGTCACCATAGCTATAGCATTTCTGTTGTAAATCTAGGGTGTGGATTGGCAGAGTTTGGTTTCACGTGGAACCAGGGTATGACATGTCTCGTTTAGTGGAGATGGGGGCCTTTCAGCACCTTTTCTCAAGAAGGAAGAGGTGGTCCGAAGCCTTCAGTTGGCCAGAGAAAAGGGCTTCTGTAATCCGCTGGTACATGGTTGCATCGGAGAACTTGCCACGCTTGATGGCCCCTTGTGTTAAAATCGAGAGCCTCTTTTTTATCTCTTGTCTGATCCGTTCCATGAAGAAGGCTTCTTTTTCCTCCTCAAGTGCCTTAATAAGGGCATAGACCCTGAATCTGTCCATGGCCGCATATCTCATGGATA